>Ga0114930_10002363_pt1 | contig 17071 bp, 19 predicted proteins | sample AnhtaG_FD_87300 | JGI IMG/M metagenome (GOLD analysis project Ga0114930, IMG submission 87300) | Deep subsurface microbial communities from Anholt, Denmark to uncover new lineages of life (NeLLi) - Anholt_01485 metaG | ecosystem: Environmental > Aquatic > Marine > Oceanic > Sediment | place... | reverse complement strand
GGCAATTCTGCTGGCTTCTATCTGACGGGCGGTAATCCAGCTGGGTTCCTCCGCTATTAAACCAAATTCTCCAAAATTCAGCTGAGTTCCTTTGGAAGCCTTACCCTTCATCCGGCCTCTTTGAGATTTTCTATACTTAACCCTCTTGGGCTGCAATCTCATTCCCGGTTTCCTCCTCTCTCAAGGGGGGCAATATTTCCCCTTTACATATCCAAACTTTAACCCCAATACATCCATAAGTGGTATGAGCCGTGGCTACTCCATAGTCAATGTCTGCCCGGAGAGTATGCAGGGGAATTCTTCCTTCCTTCATCCACTCCTTCCTGGCAATCTCGGCTCCCCCTATTCTCCCCTTGCAGGCAACTCTGGCTCCTTTGGCACCTAGTTCCATTATGCGTGAAATCGCTTCTCTCATAGCTCTTTTCGCACTTGTTCTTCTCTGAAGTTGAAAGGCAATCCTTGCAGCAACTAACTGGGCATCCAGGTCTGGCTGGTTGACCTCCTGTACATTTAGAAAAACCTTGCTATGCTCAGTTAACTTTTCCAGTTCCTCTTTGGCACCCTCTATGGTCTCTCCACCTTTACCAATGATAATACCCGGCCGGCCAGCGAAAATGGTTACCCTGACCTTGTTGATACCTCTCTCTATGAGAATTTTTGAAACGTTGGCTCGTTCGAACTTTTCGGTAAGGAAACGGCGGATCTTTATGTCTTCGTGGAGAAGTTTAGCATAATTTTTTTCTCCATACCATTTACTTATCCAATCTTTGGTTATCCCCAACCTTAAACTTCCTGGATGAACCTTCTGTCCCAATTATGGCCCTCCTTATCTCCTTCTCCTGGATCTCATCTTATGAATAGACTAAAGCATCCCTTAGCTGATCTAAGAGACTTACATTCGTTTTCTACCTAGATTCCAAGGTCACTGCAATATGAGAAGTCCTTCGTCTAATTACATCGGCCCTGCCCCTGGCCCTCGGTTTTACTCTCTTGAAAGCAGGTCCTTTCCCAACCACAGCTTCCTTAACATAAAGAGACTCACGGCTCAGATCAAAATTATTTTGGGCATTGCTCAGCGCGGACTTCAATACTTTTCTCACCTCTTTGGCACTTCTTTTCCCTATAAAATCCAAAATCCCCATGGCCTCATCCACTTGTCTGCCCTTTATTAACTTAACTGCACTTCTTACTTTAAAGGGAGATATTCGAACATACTTTACCACTGCCTTGACTTCCATCTACCTCTCCTTGAATCTAGCTTGAAGTCCATCTGTTGCGCTGATGAGACGAACCTGTTTTTCCTATTACTTCTTCGGAGCTATGGTCCGTTTGCTGTGGGCTCCGTGATGGGCAAACTTACGGGTGGGAGCAAATTCCCCCAACTTATGACCCACCATTTCCTCGGTAACAAAGACACGCTGGAAATCCTTGCCATTATGGATGGCGAAGGTATAACCCACAAAATCAGGGATAACCATAGACCGACGAGACCAGGTCTTAATGGGCTCTTTAGTCCCCTTTTTCATTCTCTTTATCTTTCTGAGCAACGATTCTTCCACATAGGGACCTTTTTTGAGTGAGCGACCCATCGTATCTTCCCCCTATTTTTTCTTTCTTCTCTGAACTATAAACCGATCTGATGATTTTCTTATCTTTCGAGTTTTCTTGCCCAGGGTCGGTTTCCCCCAAGGAGTTACCGGGTGTCTTCCTGGTCCGCTACGACCCTCGCCACCCCCATGGGGATGATCTACAGGATTCATGGCTACTCCTCGAACCCGAGGGCGTCTGCCCAACCATCGAGATCGTCCTGCTTTGCCTATCTGGATATTCTCATGCTCCACATTGCCTACTTGACCAAGAGTAGCTCTACATTCCAAAGGAACCAGACGTATTTCACCTGAAGGAAGTTTAACCTGAGCATATCCTCCTTCTTTGCTTAGAAGCTCGGCTGATGTTCCTGCTGAGCGGACTAATTGGCCTCCTTTGCCCCTTTTTAACTCAATATTATAAATAGAACTTCCTTCCGGGATTCGCCTGAGGGAAAGATTGTTCCCCCGCCCAAAAGAAGCCTTTTCTCCGGCCATAACTCTATCCCCCACTTTTAAGAAGTGAGGGGCTATAATGTACCTTTTTTCCCCATCCTTATAACAAAGGAGAGCAATTCTTGCTGATCGATTAGGATCGTACTCGATAGAAGTTACCCGGGCAGGAACTCCCTCCTTATCCCTTTTGAAGTCAATTAGACGGTATTTCTTTTTACTTCCTCCTCCCCGATGTCTAACCGTAATTCTTCCCTGATCACCTCGACCGGCTCTTTTCTGCAAGGGAGAAGTAAGAGTCCTCTGGGGTTTTGCTCTGGTAATCTCAGAAAAATCAGATCCCGTCTGATGTCTTCTTCCGGAGGAAGTAGGCTTATAAATCCTCGTAGGCATCCTAAACTCCTAACTCTTCGATACTGTCGCCTTCCTTTAGTTTCACTATGGCTTTCTTGTAGCAGGATGTTTTCCCCACCATCCGACCTCGCCACTTTCTGGGTTTACCCTTCACCTGCATGGTTCTCACTTTATCCACCCGTACCTTAAATATTTCTTCCACAGCTTTCTTTATCTCAATCTTATTCACCTGGAGGGGAACTTTAAATACATATTTATTTTCCCTTAAAAGATGAGTGCTCTTTTCCGAGACCACAGGCTGGAGAATAATTTCCTCAGGTACTTTAGTCATTTTCTTAGCCTATCCTCTATCTCCCTCAGGGCCCCTCTGGTTATAAATACACTCTGGTGAAATAGGATATCGTACGCTGAGACCAAAGAAGCAAGACTAACTCTAAGGTTCGGCAGATTCGAGGTGGCCCTTCTTATCTTTTCATCCCATTCCTCTAATATCAATAGGCTCCTGCCTTCCAGGGGAAAGTGGCTTAAAAATTCTACCATCTCCCGCGTCTTTGGCTCCTTCAACTCAAGTGAATCCAAAACAAAAAGCAAATTTTCTCTCAGTTTCTTTCTAAGACTGGCTTTGAAGACCAGTCTTTTGACTTTTTTTGGTAAAGAATACTCAAAATTCCTTGATTTCGGTCCAAAGGCTACCCCTCCTCCAACCCACAGGGGTGAGCGAATGCTTCCCGCTCTTGCTCTTCCACTGCCTTTCTGAGCAAAGGGTTTGCGACCTCCGCCTCTTACCTCACCTCGAGTCTTGGTGGAAGCTGTTCCTCTTCTCCGGTTAGTTTGATGGGCTAATATTGCCTCTCTTAAAACCCATCTGTTAATCTCGCCTTTGAAGATATCCTCATCCAGCGTAGTCTTTCCAGCCTTCTTCCCCTCCACATTATAAAGCGGTAATTGCATTGTTAGCTCTCATATCCTTTTATAGTCAAAAGATCTCCTTGCTTACCCGGCAAACTTCCTTCAATCAGGAGGAGATTCTCCTTATCGTCTACCTTAACCACCCTGAGATTACGGACGGTCACTTTCTCCCTTCCCATCCTTCCCGGCATTTTCTTTCCCTTGAATACCTTTGACGGATCAGCCGAAGCTCCTATAGAGCCAGGCCTGCGATGCCACTGTTTTGCTCCGTGAGAGGCGGGACCACCTTTAAAACCGTATCTCTTAACTACCCCTGCAAAACCTTTGCCTTTAGAAATACCGCTAACGCTTACCAAATCCCCCTCTTTAAAAATATCCGCTCTAATCTCATCCCCTGCTTGATACTTATCCATATCCTTCATCTTTATTTCTCTGAGGTATTTCTGAGGCGGAATTTCTCTTTTCTTGAAGTATCCAAGCTTTGGTTTGTTGAGTCTTTTGCTCTCATTGAAGCCTATCTGAATGGCTCCATATCCATCCTTGTCCTGCACCTTTTTCTGAACTATCACGCAGGGTCCAGCCTCAACTAAAGTTACGGGAATAAGAGTATCTTTTTCAAAGATATGGGTCATTCCCAGTTTCTTACCTAAGATTGCCTTTATCACAACTTCACCTCAATGTGCACGCCAGTGGGAAGATTCATTCCCATTAGAGCGTCCACAGTTCTGGGGTTTGATTCCAGAATGTCAATTAATCTTTTATGAACTCTTATTTCGAACTGCTCCCGGGCATCCTTATGAGTATGGGGAGATTTTATCACCGTGAATCGGCTGATCTTAGTCGGCAGGGGTACAGGACCACAGATTCCTGCTCCTGTTCTCTCTATAGTCTCTATGATTTTCTTCACCGACTGATCTAATATTCTGTGATCGTAGGCTTTCAACTTAATTCTGATCTTCTGTTTTGGCATCCTTCACCTCTTCATTTGCTCAAGCCATAATCTCTTATGAGCTGGCCGGCTATTCCAAGGGGTACTTCCTGGTAATGAGAAAACTCTATATTAGGTACCGCTTTACCTTGAGTTAAAGAGCGCAGTCGAGTAACATAGCCGAACAGTTGTACCAGAGGAATATAGGCTTTGAGATACCGAATCTTCCCCTGGGTTTCCATTTCATGAATTTGGCCACGTCGGCCAGTTATGTCCCCAAATACCTCTCCCAAAAAATCCTGAGGAACTTTTATCTCTACCTTCATTATAGGTTCCAAGAGGTATGGATCCGCCTCCCGGACTGCCTTCTTAAAGGCGATGGAGGCAGCAGTCTTAAAGGCAAATTCCGAAGAATCTACCGGATGATATGAACCGTCAAGAAGACTTACCTTGATGTCAACCAGGGGGTAACCTCCCAAAACTCCCGTATTCATAGCCTGCTCGATTCCTTTTCTTACAGCTGGTATAAACTCCTTGGGAATAGAGCCACCTTTAGTTTTGTCCTGGAACACGGTCTCATCATCCTTACTCCTGGGTTCTACCTGGAGCCATACATCCCCGTACTGTCCCCTCCCTCCACTCTGGTGAATATATCGGCCCTGAGAGGAAGTTTTCTTCCTCACCGTCTCCCGGTAAGCTACTTGAGGTTCCCCCGTGTTTACTCCAACTTTAAACTCACGCCTTAATCTATCCAGAATAACTTCCAGATGAAGCTGGCCCATTCCTGAAATTATGGTTTGCCCGGTTTCTTTGTCCTGATGAACTTTGAAAGTAGGATCCTCGCCAGCCAACTTGGAAAGAGAGTCATACAGCTTCTGCTGATCTAACTTTGTTTTGGGCTCAATAGCTATAGAGATCACCGGTTGGGCAAACTCTATGTTCTCCAGGATGATAGGATGCTGTTTATCACAAAGAGAATCTCCGGTATCAATGTTTCTAGGACCTATAGCTGCTCCAATTTCTCCGGCTTTGATTTCTGCCCTCTCTTCTCTGTAGTTAGCGTGCATTTCCAGAATACGTCCAAACCTCTCTTTCTGACGTTTCATGGAGTTATAGACAAAGGAACCTGCTTTAATCTTTCCCGAATAAACCCGAAAATAAGTCAGTCTCCCTGCATAGGGATCAGTGACAACCTTAAAAGCTAGAGCAGCCAAGGGCTCATCCGGTGAGGACTCTCTTTTCTCTTTCTCACCGGATATAGGATCTAATCCCTCTACCGGAGGGACATCTAAAGGAGAAGGCAAGTAATCTATAACCGCATCTAAGAGAAGACGGGTTCCCTTATTCCTCAGTGCACTTCCGCAAACTACGGGTACTACCTTATGATGAAGAGTCATATATCTTACCGCTCTTTTGATTTCTTCTGAAGAGAGATCTCCCTTCTCTAAGAACTTTTCCAAATAGTTATCATTGGTTTCAGCAGCTCTCTCCACTAACTGGTGGTGAAAATCAAGAGCCTTGGCTCTGAGATCCGGCGGAATTTTTTCCCTGGAAACCCGGGCTTCTAAACCCTCTCCATACCAAATCACCGCTTCCATCTCTACTAGATCCACCACTCCCTGGAAGGTTTCCCCCTCACCGATGGGAATTTGAAGAGGTAGAGGGGGGAGATCGAGCTCTTCGCCAATGGATTCGACCACCCGGTAAAAATCAGCTCCTACTCTATCCAATTTATTAATAAAGGTAATACGAGGAATGTGGTAGCGATTGGCCTGATGCCAGACTGTTTCTGACTGCGGCTCAACTCCCTCCACACCGCAAAAAATAATCACCGCTCCATCCAACACCCTTAGGGTTCTCTCCACTTCTACAGTAAAATCAACGTGGCCTGGAGTATCAATAATATTTATTTGATGATCTTTCCAAAAACAGGTAGTTGCGGCAGAGGTGATAGTAATCCCTCTTTCCTTCTCCTGTATCATCCAATCCATCACTGCTGTACCTTCGTGGACTTCCCCTACCTTTCTTATCCTTCCTGTATAATACAACATACGTTCAGTAAGAGTGGTCTTACCCGCATCTATATGGGCCACGATACCAATGTTTCTTATCCTGTTCAGACAATAAGAGTTCTTTCCCATCTACATCCTCACCATCGATAATGGGCAAAGGCTCGATTAGCCTCTGCCATTTTATGAGTATCTTCCCTTTTCTTCACAGCTAGCCCTTCTCCTCGAAAGGCCATTATTATTTCCTCAGCTAGTCTTTCCCTCATTGGCTTACCCTTCTTCTGACGGGCAAATTGAATTATCCACCGCAAGGCTAGAGTTTCCTTTCTCCCGGGATCAACGGTGGCAGGCACTTGATAAGTAGCTCCTCCAACTCGTCGAGACCGGACTTCCAATACTGGTTTAACGTTCTCCATTGCTTTCAAGAAAACCTGGAGGGGGTTCTGTTTTGTTTTTTTCTCTATGATGGCGAACGAGTCATAACAAATGGATTCGGCTTTACTCTTCTCTCCATCCCACATAACTTTATTAATGAGCTTACCCACTAACTGACTATTGTAAAGAGGATCTGGCCGAATCACTCTCTTTTTGGATATCTTTCGCCTTGCCATCTCTTCTACTCCTTTTTCTTCCCATACCTTGACCTACTCCTTTTCCTCCCCTCAACCCCGCTAGTATCTAGAGTTCCACGGACAATGTGGTATTTTACTCCAGGTAGATCCTTGACCCTACCCCCTTCCACCAGGACAATGGAATGCTCCTGGAGGTTGTGCCCCTCTCCTGGAATGTAGACGCTGACAACTCTACCCGTGGATAGTCTCACTCTAGCTACCTTTCGAAGAGCAGAATTGGGCTTCTTGGGAGTCAGAGTTCGGACACTAACACAGACTCCTTTCTTCTGAGGTGATCCCCCAAGAGCCATACTTTTCCCTTTTTTCCCCGTTCTCCTGCGTCCTTTCCTTAACAGCTGACTTATAGTTGGCATTAGAGCTCCTTTTCAACAAAAACATCAAGGTTCGTTCTGGGCGGGTTTATCCTCCAAGTTATAGAAACCTGTTCCCGCCGGGATAAGTTTCCCAATAATGACATTCTCCTTCAGTCCTTTAAAATAATCTATCTGTCCACATATAGCAGCTTCTGCCAGCACCTGCTTGGTCCTTTGGAAGGACGCAGCCGAGAGAAAGCTTCTTTTATCCTCCTGGGCTGCTTTGGAAATAGTTAGAAGAACAGGGCTAACTGTAGCAGGATTGCCTCCCTTTTCCTTTATTTTGCTATTGACCTCTTCGAAATCTACCTTATCTACTTGTTCTCCGGGAAGATAACCTGTATCCCCTGGATCTTCCACTTCAACTTTTCGCATCATCTGTCTGATGATTACCTCAAAATGCTTACTATCAATAGTCACCCCCTGAGATCTATAAACCTGCTGCGTCTGATTAACCAGATATTCTTCAACTGCTCTAACACCTTTTATGGCCAAAAGAGCGCGTGGATTGATACTTCCTTCTACAAGCTTCTCTCCCGGCTCTACTACATCTCCTTCGGAAACAAGTATTTCTCCTCCCACCTCATAGGTGATCTCCTTTTCTCCTGCATTTTGAATCTTAACCAGAACTCTTCCCTCTTCCTCTTTAATAGCGACCCTTCCTTCTACCTCACTTATCAGAGCCTCCTCTCCCTGGCGCTGCCGAATAATTCCTCTTTTTGAATAGCTCTGTTTTCTGGGTTCAAAAAGTTCAGTAGCTCGAGGCAGCCCCTGGGGAATGTCTCCTCCTTTCTGAAATATTCCTCCGGTATGGAAGGTACGCAGAGTAAGCTGGGTTCCAGGTTCTCCTATGGATTGAGCAGCGATAACCCCCACAGCTTCGCCTAAACTCACTATTCTATGACTGGAAAGATCCCATCCGTAGCATCTCTGACACAATCCCCATTTTGTCTGACAGGTTAAGGGAGATCGGATTTTCACCTCCAGGATCCCTGCTGCATCTATCTCCCCAGCAATCTTCTTGGTAATCTCCTCATTTGACCCCACAATAACCTCATTCTTGGAAGGATCAAGAACAGGGGAAACGGTGACCCTACCAACAATTCTTTTCCCAACCGGCTCTACTATCTTACCATCCTCTACCAAAGATCTCATGGTAAGGCCGTCTATGGTCTGACAATCACTCTCGGTGATAATGAGATCTTGAGCAGCTGCTACTAATTTGCGAGTGAGATAGCCAGCATAAGCTGTTTTTAAGGCTGTATCCACCAGGCCCTTTCTTCCTCCGCCAGTAGACATAAAGTACTCAGGAGCAGTCAAGCCTTCTTTGAAACTTGATCGAATAGGTTCCTCACTAATCCTTCCCCTCAGCCTACCCCCGGAAATAGGATAAAAGTAATGTTTAATCACCTCAGAAGAAATGTTCAGGTCTTTGCGAAAAACTTCATCCCAGAGTTCCCGACGGTAAGTTTCCCTTATTGATCTACTCATAAGACCCCGTATTCCAATAATCTGGCGCAATTGATCCGCACTACCTCTGGCCCCTGATTTCCACATTAAATAAAGGGAGTTGAATGGATTCCGGGATAAATATTGAGAAACCTTCTCTCCTATCTGCTGGGTTACCCTCATTCTTACATCAATCACATCAATATATCTTTCCTCCTCACTGATACTTCCCTCCTCGGCCAGGAGGCTGAATCCCTTTATTTCATCTTCTGTCTCTTGCAAGAGCTTTCTCTTTTCTTTGATGTTGGGCAGGTCCGCCATAGAAAAAGTTAGCCCGCAAAGAGTAGCGTAATCAAATCCCAATTTCTTTATCTTATCAAGTGTTTCCACTGCAACAATATTACCCCACCTTTCCCAAGTACTAGCGATGATGGTGGACAATACTTCTTTATCCACCAACTGATTCTTGAATTCCATTCCCTCTGGTAGAACCTCATTAAATATCACCCTTCCCGGGGTTGTCTCTATCCATTCTCCATCTAATAAAACCTTTATGGGCTGATGGAGATCCACTTTGTCTAAGTCATAGGCCAGCAAGACCTCCTGGGGAGAGGAAAAGACCTTCCTATCACTCTTGGTCTCACTTTCCAAGGTCAAATAGTAGCAACCTACAGTAATATCCTGGGTTGGACTGACGATAGGTTCTCCATTGGAGGGAGAAAGGATGTTGTTGGTAGAGAGCAGCAGTGTCCTCGCCTCTAGCTGGGCTTCGTATGAGAGAGGAACGTGGATAGCCATCTGGTCTCCGTCGAAGTCAGCATTAAAAGCGGTACACACCAAAGGATGCAGCTGTATAGCACTTCCTTCTATGAGAACGGGTTGGAAGGCCTGAATACCTAATCTATGCAAAGTAGGAGCTCTATTCAAAAGAACTGGATGATCCTCAACCACTCTCTCCAGTATTCCCCAAACAAAAGGATCGGCTTTCTCCACCAGATCATTAGCTCTTTTGATAGTCTCTGCTCTCCTTTCCTCCAAAATTTCCCTAATGACAAAGGGGCGGAAAAGCTCCAAAGCCATTCTCTCTGGTATTCCACATTCATGGAGCTTTAAGTTAGGTCCCGGTACTATCACTGCTCTTCCCGAATAATCAACCCTTTTACCCAGGAGATTCTGTCGAAATCTGCCTTGTTTTCCCTTAATTGCCTCACCCAGTGATTTGAGGGGCCGACCGCCTCCTCCCAGAATAGGCTGAGATAGTTTTTCATTCTCAAATAAGGCGTCAACCGCCTGTTGGAGCATTTTCTTCTCATTCTTGATAATGATCTGGGGAGCTCCTATCTCCAACAGGTATTTGAGGCGGTTGTTTCTATTGATGATCCGACGATACAAATCATTTAAATCAGAGTTAGCGAAAATACCGCTTTCTAGCTGCACCATAGGTCTAAAATCCGGAGGAATGACAGGAATAACTTTCAAAACCATCCATTCGGGTTTGTTACCGGAGCGCAGGAAATTCTCCACCACCTCAAGCTGCTTAAGCAGCTTGATTCTTTTCCCCTTGGTTTTCTCCTCGAGCAGCTTCTCCTTTAATCTTTCTTTGAGCTCCTCAATCTTGATCCCTTCCAGTACCTCTAGAATTGCCTCTGTTCCTGTTCCCGCCTGAAAATTCTCCTCTCCATATAAACCCTTATATTTTTGATATTCTTCCTCCTCCAATACCTGGAGCTTCTTGAGAGGCGTCTTGCCAGGATCGATTACCAAATAGCTGACAAAATAAACGATTCTTTCTACTTCATTTTTTTTGAGCCCCAACAGGAGAGGCAGATATTTCTTAGTGTACCAAATATGGGTTACTGGGGTAGCCAGCTCTATATGTCCCATCCGTTCCCGCCGGACCTTAGAAGAGGTTACTTCGACCCCACATCTCTCGCACCTAACACCCTTGTACTTCATTTTTCGGTACTTACCACAGTAACACTCGTAGCCTTTGGTAGGACCAAAGATCCGCTCACAAAAAAGACCTCCTCTCTCCGGCTTGAATGTCCGATAATTAATGGTATCCGTCTTCTTTACCTCACCATAGGACCATCGCCTTATCTCTTGTGGCGAAGCAAGTCTTATCCTAACTTTGCTTATTTCACTTATTTTCAAGGATTTCTCCCTATCTTATGTTTCCTCTTTGTCTAAATCCATAATGCTCAGTTTTTTACTATCTTTCCAAAATTCCAGCGACAATCCCAAAGATTGCAGTTCCTTAACTAAAACTTTGAAAGATTCGGGTGTTTGAGTATCCAGAAAGTTTTCACCTCTTATTATCCATTCATGTATCTTAGCCCGGGCCTGGAGATCGTCTGACTTACCTGTAAGCATCTCCTGCAGGCTGTATGCTGCTCCATATCCCTCCAGAGCCCATACTTCCATTTCTCCGAATCTCTGGCCTCCCTGTCGAGATCTCCCTCCCAGGGGTTGCTGAGTTATCAAAGCGTAGGGACCGGTGGAACGGGCATGCATTTTTTCTTCAGCCAGGTGAATCAACTTCATCATATACATGTAGCCTACCGTCACCGGCTGATGGAATAAGACTCCTGTTTGTCCATCGTAGAGAGTAACCTTTCCTGACTCGGGTAGAGAGGCCCTCTTCAATAGCCCTCTTATCTCCTCTTCCTTAGGACCTTCGAAAACCGGACATATTATCTTTACCCCTAAGACCTTGGCCACCCATCCCAGGTGGACTTCCAATATTTGGCCTATATTCATTCGGGAAGGAACACTCAGGGGATTCAATACTACTTGGACCGGCGTTCCATCCTCAAGAAAAGGCATATCCTCTTCAGGAATTATCTTGGCTACTACTCCTTTATTTCCATGACGGCCAGATACTTTATCTCCAACTCTGATCTTACGACGCATAGCCACATATACCTTTACTTTCTTTCTCATATCTGGCGGAAGATTATCCTCGTTCTCCTGGGAAAAAACTTTGATTTTAATAACTTTTCCTTCAACTCCATGAGGGACTCTTAAAGAGTTATCTTTTACCTTTTGTGCCTTTTCTCCAAAGATACTGCGCAAGAGCCTTTCCTCAGGGGTAAGTTTTACCTCAACCTGAGGGGTCACCTTGCCTACCAGGATATCTCCAAATTTCACCTCTGCTCCTATTCGGATAATCCCATCCTCATCTAGATTCTTTAAAGATACCTCCTCCACATTAGGAATATCCGCGGTAATCTCCTCTATCCCGGACTTCAGTTCCTTTGCCTCAACATGAAATTCCTCGATATGAATAGAGGTGAAGATATCATCCTTAACCAGTTTTTCACTGATTAAGACAGCGTCCTCAAAATTGTATCCTCCGAAGGGCATAAAGGCTACTAGAATATCTCTGCCCAGGGCAAGTTTACCATTTCGGATAGCCGGACCATCAGCGATGAAATCTCCCTCTGTTACCTTCTCTTCTCTGGTTACAATCGGCCGTTGGTTAATACAGGTACGTTGGTTGGATCGATTAAACTTTGTCAGGTCGTAAGTATCTATTCCTGATAAAGTTTTAATTTTTATGGAGTTAGCATCCACATAAACAACTTCTCCAGAGCGTCTTGCTTTCACCGCACTCATAGAATCTTGAGCAACTTTCTCATCCATCCCTGTTTGAATAAAAGCTTCCTCTGGCATCTCCAAGGGTACTGCCTGACGCTGCATATTAGAACCCATGAGAGCCCGGTTAGACTCATCATGTTCCAGGAAAGGAATCAAGGAAGTACTTACCGAGACCATCTGCTTGGGGGATACATCCACATAATCTACCTTTTCCTTGGGGACAGTAACAACTTCTCCCCTGTATCTGGCTATCAGTTCAGGTCTGATAAACCTCCCTTCCTCATCTACAGTATCGGTGCTAGCAATATAGTAATTATCTTCCTCTCGGGCATCGAGATATACTACTTTTTGAGTGGCCCTATCCCCTTCTACTTTCCTATACGGGGTTTCCAGAAAACCAAACTCATTTATTCTAACATAGGCAGCTAAAGAGACGATCAAGCCAATGTTTTGACCTTCAGGGGTTTCTATGGGGCAAATACGACCATAGTGGCTATAATGAACATCTCTCACTTCTTCCTTAGCCTGGACCCGGTTCAATCCTCCTGGACCCAAGGCCGAGAGTCTGCGTTTGTGAGTGAGTTCCGCCAGCGGATTGGTCTGATCTAAATATTGAGAAAGGCGCCCTGTATTGAAAAAACTATCCACTGAATTCCTCACTGTTCTCGTATTAATGAGGGAGCGAGGAGTGACTGTTTCGGGATCCTGAATACTCATACCCTGCTGTATGACTCTAGCCAGGTGAGCCAATCCAATGTGGAGTTGTTCTAACAGAAGGTCCCCCACTCTCCTTACTCTCCTATATGAGAGATGATCCAAACTTTTTATTTCTTTTTTCTCTCTATTTAACCTTAAGAGATATTTTATAGTACCTATAACGTCCCTCAACCGGATAACCTCAGTCTGCCAATCACCATCTAAATCCAATTCCTTATTAATCTGGAATCTCCCCACTCTGCCCAGGCTATATCGGCGAGGATCCAGAAATGTCCTGGTAAAGACTTCGTTAACTGATTCGAAAACAGGGGGTCGAGTTGGCCTGAGACAATGGTAAATCTTTAGAAGGCCGTCCTTTTGCGTGGCTGCTCCATCCTGCTTGAAGCTTTCTTCCAAAACTCTTCTGTCATCTGGATTCTCAAATTCCCCGAGAATTTCTTCAGGCACTCCACCCATAGCCCTTAAGAATAAGGTCGCCAAAAATCTCCTCTTACGGTTAATCCGCATGTAGATGAGACCCTCTCGAATCTCAAAATCCAACCAGTTTCCTCTTTGTGGGATAATACGCGCTCTGTACATTATCCCGGAAGTGGAGGAAGCAGAAATATCCTCCTCAAAAATTACCCCGGGGGACCTCTGCAATTGGTTGACTATTATCCTCTCTCCCCCGTTGATAATGAAACTCCCTTTTCTCGTCATTAGAGGAAAATCTCCCAGATAGACTTCCTGCTCGGTGACCTCCCCGGTCTCCTTTTTAACTAAGCGTAGCTCCACGTACAGAGGAAGAGAGAAGGTGAGTTCTTCCTCCTTGCATCTCTCTACTGGATATCTGGGTTCTCTTAAATCATACTCTACAAAATCTAAGACCAATCTGCCATTGTAACTTTCCACAGGAAATATATCTTTAAAAACCCCCTGCAAACCCTCATTAACCCTCTTCTGGGGTGGAACATTTACCTGCAGAAAGGCTTCAAAGGATGCTTTTTGCATCTCCAGCAGATTCGGTACCTCAATGACAGGTTTTGATTTAGTGAAATCTAATATCTTTGAACCCTTCTTGATATCCATGAATTACCCCCCTACTTCACCTCCAACTTAGCTCCTACTGCCTCTAAAATCCCTTTGATCTTAAGGGCTTCTTCCTTACTTACTCCCTGCTTAACGGGTTGGGGAGCTTGTTCTACCAAATCTTTTGCTTCCTTTAATCCCAGAGAAGTCACTTTTCTTACTTCCTTAATCACCTGGATCTTTTTGCTGCCCACCTCACTTAATATCACGTCGAACTCAGTTTTCTCTTCTTCTACTGCCGCCTCACCAGCGCTTGGAGCCTGAATACCAAGCGGAGAGACAGCAGCGGCCTTGACTCCAAACCTATCCTCCAGCTCTTTTACCAGTTCTGAGAGTTCCAGCACGTTCATCCCTTCAATAGCTTTAATGATCTCTTGCTTTTTATCACCTTTTCCCTTGTCTTCGGGCTCTTTCTTAAGCTCTTTCGTAAGCTTTTTCGTAGGCTCTCTTTTAGTAGGTTCTTTTCGGAGTTCTGCTTTGAGTTCTTTCTTGGGTTCTTCTTTGACTTCCACTTTGGGCTCTTCCTTCGGTTCTTCTTTGGGTTCTTTCTTTCCTTGTTGTTTTACCTCTTCAAGTTTTTCCCCTGTGGGGGATGGCGTTTTAGCCATAGATTATCCTCCTCTTTTGGCCGAAATTGTGTTTAGAAGATAAATTAGTCGTTGCAGAGGCGAATTCAAAGCACTGGTTAGCCTTGCTAAGGGAAGCTCGAGCAAGAATAAAATCTGGGACAAAAGAACCTCCCGAGAGGGCAGTTTCCCCAAGGTTTTTACTTTATCCTCTTCCAAGAAATTCCCACCTAAGAGACCCCCCTTAATGCTCAAATTAGGATGATTGGGAAGAAAACCTACCAGCACTTTGGCTGAAACTAAAGGATCTCCTTCTACAAAGATTATCCCCGTGGGCCCGGAAAACCATTGAACTAATCCTTCCAGTTCTTTTCCCTGAATAGATCTTGCGGCAAGAGTGTTTTTGACCACTCGAAAAATGGCCTTCCCCTCTCTCAATTTATTTCGGAGCTCAGTAAGCTCTACCACTTTTAATCCTCGATAATCCACTATGAAAGAAGCTGGACACGTTGCGAGAAGCCTGCCTATCCCTTCCACCTTCTCTATTTTTTCTCTCAGTGCCATTTTACAAATCTCCCAATAGGCTAGGTAGGTCCACTTTTATGCCCGGTCCCATTGTAGAACAAAGGGAAATGCCCCGAATATATGCCCCTTTCACTGTAGAAGGTTTATCCTTATTTAAAGCTCTAAGCAAAACTTTGAGATTCTCGAGTAGGGCATCATCGGTGAAAGAGATCTTTCCTATCAAAGCATGGATTCCCCCGCTGGCATCGTTTCTGTACTCAATCTTTCCCTTCTTCAATTCTCTTACCGCCCGGGAGGGATTCTCACTCACTGTCCCTACTTTTGGGGATGGCATCAAGCCTCTAGGACCCAGGATTCGTCCCAATTTAGCCACATCTTTCATTAACTCTGGCGAAGCAACCACGGCATCAAAATCAAGCCATCCTTTCTCGACTTTGGCTATCAATTCCTCATCTCCTACCCAATCAGCTCCTGCCTTGCTGGCTTCCTCAGCCTTCTCTCCTTTAGCAAAGACCAGTACCTTAAGCTTTTTGCCCGTCCCATGAGGTAGAGCCACTGTCCCTCTCACTCGCTCACCACGTTCCTTAGGTTTTATATTCAAATAGACGGCTACCTCTACTGACTCCTCGAATCCACAATGAGAAATTTCCTTCATTAACTTTATAGCCTCTAGAGACGCATATTTCTTATTTTTTCCCAGCCTCTCGAATATCCCCAGATATCTCTTACTTCTTTTTTTTGCCATAATTAATCTTCTACTTCCAAACCCATGTTTCTCGCCGTTCCTTCAATGATCTTGACCGCACTATTGAGCTCGTAGGCATTCAAATCCGGCAGCTTAATCCTGGCTATCTCCTCCAGGTCCTTTCGGCCTATCTTGCCCACCTTCTTACGGTTAGGCTCCCCAGAACCCTTCTCAATTCCAGCTGCTTTCTTGAGCAGGGAAGCAGCTGGAGGTGTCTTTAGCTCGAAGGTAAAAGACCTATCTCTGTAAACAGTTACAGCCACAGGAATAATGATATCTCCCTTGTCTTTGGTCTTCTCATTAAAGGCTCGGCAAAAATCCATTATACTCACGCCGTGCTGACCTAGAGCTGGGCCTACAGGAGGAGCTGGATTAGCCTTACCAGCCGCTATCTGAAGTTTAATTTTTGTCTGAATAGGTTTTTTAGCCATTAGAGCTTTTCCACATTAACATATTCTATTTCCACAGGGGTTTCTCTGCTAAAAATGGATACAAGAACCTTGAGTCTTTGTTGATGAGGATTGACTTCTATGATTTCTCCCTGAAAACTGGCAAAGGGTCCCTGAGCAATACGAATAGTCTCACCCAGTTCGAAAAGAATACCGGGTTTAGGTTCCTTTTCCAAAAGGCCCATTCGGTATTCCACATTGGTCACCTCTTTCTCATCTAAAGGAACAGGTTGATTCATGGGGCCTACAAAACCACTCACACCAGGAGTGTTAGATATAACAAATTTACTCTCATCGGTCAGTTCTGCCTCAATAAGCATATACCCGGGGAAAAACTTCCTGCGGTATATCCTTCTTTTTCCATTCTTAACCTCTGCTATCTTTTCCTTGGGAATTAAAATGCGGGAAACCTTGTCCTTGATTCCAAAAGATTCAACTCTTTGCTCCAGGTTAGTCTTCACTCTATCTTCCTGACCGGCGTAAGTATGAAGAGCATACCATTTTTTTTCGCCCATAGTCACTTCACCTCAGAAATATATTAAGAATCTGTAGAAACAAGACATCTATCCCACCTATAACTGCGGCAAAAATAATGATAGTGATAAGAACAATAAGAGTAGATCTTATGATTTCGGGCCGAGAAGGCCAGGTCACTTTTCTCATTTCAGCACTTACGGCTTTAAGAAAACCGCCTACCTTTTTAAACATTGTCTCCCTCTATTTCGAGC
>Ga0114930_10002361_pt1 | contig 17075 bp, 14 predicted proteins | sample AnhtaG_FD_87300 | JGI IMG/M metagenome (GOLD analysis project Ga0114930, IMG submission 87300) | Deep subsurface microbial communities from Anholt, Denmark to uncover new lineages of life (NeLLi) - Anholt_01485 metaG | ecosystem: Environmental > Aquatic > Marine > Oceanic > Sediment | place... | reverse complement strand
TTGTAACGGGCTATATTTAGCCAGAACCACCCTTATTCTCTCATGGCTTCTACCGAACATCTGCCCCAGCTGCCTGAGGCTTTTACCCTTGTTTCTCTCACGGATAAGTAATTCTACAGTGGCTGGTGAAACTCTATTATTCACTACAGTGTATTCCACAGTCTTTTGCATATGAGTATGACCTCACAACTGGATGGCGGGATACCACTTGCCTCACTAAGATAGTGGTATATCTCCTAGGTTCACATCTTTTTCGGTGCTGATTGAATCTATCGTCTTGGTTTTTCCGTCCTTCTCTATCTTTAGAGAAAATGTGCCTACCTTTAACTTTTCAAACCAGAAGTCTCCGAAGCCATCTGTCGTACCAATAAACTTCTCACCGCTATCTGAGTCCGTCAGGATGCAGGTTGCACCTATCACAACTTCCTTCTCAGCTGGATCATACACGGTGCCAGCCTTCCATCCTCTGTCCAGTAGATGAGCACAGCCGGTGCACTTCTGAGCTATGTTGAGGTCTTCATTAAAATAGATTTTGCCATACGGGCACGTCTATGACGAAAGCTTTCACGGATTACAGACCTCCTTCAACCCAAGCGTTAAAGCGCAGCCCAGAGGCCGGGTCATACTCTCTTTCGAATGCTTCAGGATATTGCTTCCTCCATTCTTCCATCTGTGCCCCGGTGACCCTTTCCACCTCAACCAGGAAGCCACTGGTGGCCATCCCGACACAATTCTTAGAGGTTATTCCATCTGGAGTTATGAGGTTAATGGCACCTCCTCTGTCAAGCTTTCCTGGAATTATTGAATCAACCCGTGCCCCGTGGTCTATGTATACTACTCCAGGCATTATTCTCTCCCATACCAGTGCCCCGCCAAGAACAGCGCCCCTCTCATTGTATAGCTTGACTATGTCTCCACTCTTTATACCCCTCTTAGCCGCATCTGATGGATGAATCCAGACGGGCTCATACATATATCCATCCGGACCCTTTACTTTACACGTCGGGGCTTCCCTTGTCCAGGATATATCATCGCACTGGGCATGCACCCTCCACCTACCATGGTTAGAAACAATGAGCAAAGGATACTTCCTCGCCCTTTCACTGGAGAGCCTTTCATCATGCATTTTACTTTTTTCAATCCAGTGTGGCACTGGTGGTCTTTCTTTGTCATCGGGGAAGTGCTTGGCTAATCTCTCAGAATAGAACTCCAGCTTACCTGATGGCGTCGGTAAGGGATTGGCCTCGGGGTCCTCGTAGAACTTTCTAAGACCAGGCGGGTCTTGCTCCCAATCTTTAGCGACCGGAAAGGCGAAGTAGCTCTTTTCTTTAAATTCTTCCCAGCTGACATAATTCTGCACACCCATATTTTCAAAAACAGATTTCTCCAGGTCCTCAAGGGTCTTGCCCTCCGTAAGCTCCTCATACATCCCCAGCTTCTTAGCTACTTCGCATACTACCTCAAAGTCGCTCTTGGACTCGCCTATGGGTTTGATAGCCTGCCCCTGGAGTGCTATGCTTTGAAACTGTACACCCTGCCTGATGTTGGTCACTATATCTTCTACCTCTAATGTGGTATTGGCTGGCAGGATTATATCAGCAAACAAACAATCATTCTCAAGCCACGGGTGCTGAGCAACAATACATTCTATCTTCGGGCTTCTAATAGTTTCTATTATCTCATTGCCACAATTCCAGCAGGTGGTACGACAGGGGGAATCGGTCCATATCATATGTATTTCAGTGCCACCCTCTTCTTTGGGTATGGGATAGGTATATTTAACCAGTTGGTCTTCAACAACAGCCTCAATTGCCCCACTACCCCAAAAAGTAATGGGGGGGTTAGGGATGGCCTTGTGGATAAGGGTCTTAGGAATATGTTGCTTTGCACAAGCCAGGACCGCGGCGAAATGGGGCTTTCGGAGACGCTCACTCAACGCAGGATTGAAGAATCTGGTAGATTCCAATCCCTCAGCTCTGGGCATCCCTTGATACGTTATCTGACACTGGTGAACTCCAAATTTCCCCAATCCTTGCATCCCCAGCAATATACATTCCAATCTGGCGGGTTCATGTGAGTAGGGGCCCCTGACCATGGAACCACCAAAATAGTGGGCAATCGACGTCGTTTTGGCGGCGAACTCCCTGGCCAATGCCTTGATTGTCCATTCCGGGACACCGCACTTGGGAGATGCCCACTCAGGAGTCTTGGGAATTCCATCCGCCTTGCCTAAAACATAGTCTTCAAGCTTGTCGAAGCCAACGGTGTGGGTAGCCACGTAGTCCTTATCGTATGTTCCTTCGGTTATCCAGACATAGGCGATTGCCAGTTGGAGGGCGGCATCGGTGTTGGGAAGTATTGGTATCCATTTATCAGCATGAACCGCGGCTCCGTAGTTCAGGTCGGGACAGATATATACTTGTTTTATCCCGACCTCTGACCAAAAATAACATAGTCGGCTGGCAAACTGCCCGGTAAATCCCCAGGGCGTTGTTTCCGGGTCACATCCCCAAAACAGAACCATATCGCAGTTCTCGGTCATGTCCTTCACGATGTTATCTGCCGGCTGCATCATGCCTTGGACTCCCTGTCCCCATACATGCTTTGACCCCCAGTACCATCCCTCCCAGCTATCCGGATTTCTAACCGACTGTGTGAACCCCCCTAACTTATCAAGAAGCATCGTTTGCTGACCATGAGGAGTATTGATAGTCTTACACTCCCCGTGTCCGTCTGCCTGTACTAGGATAGCGAGTGGTCCGTATTCTTTGTGAATTCTTTTTATCTCGCTGGCTACTATGTCGGCAGCTTCATCCCAGGAGATTCTCTTATACTTACTCTTACCCCTGTTCTCTGGGTGCCTCTCACCCTTGGGGTCCCAATCAACCCTCTTTAGGGGATACTTAATCCGGTTGGGGGAGTAGACACGCTTTTTGTAGGCCAATGAAAAAGGCGAGGGCAATGATTTCCAATTTGGTTCGAGGGTTTTGCCATTCCTCTGAAACCTCCAGGGGTTCATCTCCTGCCTAGTGTACTTCCAATCATAGTGTAATGGTCTAATCCTGACTATTCTCCCATCCTTAACATCAACCGCGCAGGGAGCTCCACCGCCGAGTAAGCCACCGAGGGCAAGTGCTTTTATCACTGTTTTATCTGGCTCAACCTGAGCTTTCAACTCGTCTTTTTCGTCTGACATTTTAATCACCCTCCTTTTAGGAGTTTATACGGTAGAAAGACCTAGCCTACTTCATGAGACCAGGTAAAAATAAGGAGATTTGGGGAACGGCTACTAGCAAAGCGATATGAAGCATGTCGGCTATCAGGAAGGGGACAATCCCTCGGAATATAGTGTAGAGAGGAACATCTTTGGCCACCCCATAGATGACATATACGTTCATCCCTACCGGTGGTGTAATCATCGCTACCTCACAGACTCTCACTATTATTATTCCAAACCATATGGGGTCGAAGCCCAGAGCCATAATTACAGGAAAGAAAATGGGCACAGTAAGTAGGATCATGGCTATAGCGCTCATAATGCAACCAAGGAAAAAATAAACGAGCAATATACCTGCCAAGATAATATAGCGGTTCACCGGTAGCCCAACCACAAAGTCTGCCAGCTCAAAGGGGAGTCTGGTTACTGCTAGGAAATAACCAAAAATCATAGCGCCGATTAAGATGAGAAAGACCATAGCTGTCGTTCTTCCCGTCTCCATAATACCGGCAGTAAAGTTTTGCCAGGTAATTTTTCTTTTGCTCAGGGCAAAAAGGAAAGCCCCCGTAGCTCCGACACCAGCCGCCTCAGTAGGACTAAAAATCCCGAAATAGATACCACCCATAACCAGCCCAAATAGCATTAACACTCCCCAAGTGTCCTTGAGCGAAATCACCTTCTCAGCCAGGGTTGTCCTAGGACCCGGGGGGCCGAAAAGTGGATTGCGCTTACAAAGGATATAAATGGTAACCATGTAAAAGACGGCTTCCAGCACGCCAGGGATGAAGCCAGCGAAGAAAAGCTTGCCTATGGACTGGTCAGTGAGGATGGCATAAATAACAAGGACTACACTGGGTGGTATCAGGACGCCTATGGTACCCCCGGCAGCGACACAGCCGGTAGCTAGCCTATCGTTATATTTGTACTTTTTCATTTCCGGCAGGGCGACTGTGCCCAGGGTAGCTGCTGTAGCCAGGCTTGAGCCACTTACAGCAGCAAAACCAGCACAAGCACCAACGGTAGCCATAGCCAAGCCGCCAGGCAGACGCCCCAGCCACCTATACGTAGTCCAATAGAGGTCTTTACTTAATCCTGAGTAGAAGCAGAATGCCCCCATAAGTATAAAAAGTGGGACGACGCTCATACTATAAGAAGCCATGGTGCGAAAAGGGACTGTACCCAACAGTCCAAGGGCAGCACTACTGGTAATTAGGTAAGCCATGCCCAGTAAGCCCACCAAACCTATAACTAAGCCAATCTGCAATCCGGAAAACAGAAGTACAACAAGAATGCCTATGCCGACTAGTCCGGAAGTAGATGGGTTCAAGCGCCATGGCAATTCTTGCCCCCAGAAGATGACGGCACTCAGCAGCAAAACGACCCCACTCCCCACCAATAGCCATAGCCAAGTCCAGCGGCTGCCTCTCACTGCGTGAACCACGGATTCACACAGGTCGCGTAGGAATACCAAAGAAATCAGCCCACTACCAACAAATAACACCCATACAAAGGGATAAACAGGCAGACGCAGCACTCCAGAATAGGCACCGCTAGCCTGTATAACCTCCGCTTGAATGGCACTCTGCCAAGTTATTAAGGAAAATAAGCCTAGTCCAAGAACTGTAACTATGCTACGAATAACTGCCTGGACCCTTTGTGGAGACCGGGAGACTACCACCTCTACCCTGACGTGACCCTTCTTGATGGCGCAATAAGTCAAAGTCAAGGCGATAACAATAACCATTAGATACTCGGTAAGCTCGAAAGCAGCGTGTACAGGCCGGTTAAAAAAGTAGCGTAGGAACACATCCGCCGCTGTGAGGAACATCATCACAATGATGGCGCTTACTCCTACGCTACCAGCGCCTCGGCTTACCAGGCTGATTGCTCTGTCTAGCCGACTGGAAATCTTTGCTAACATAGGATTACGTTTTTGGGCTTCTATTCACTGTTACCTGGTGTACTCCTCATAAAGCCTCATTGTCTCGTCAAGGATTTGCCGACCTGGTACGCCTTTAGCTTCCATCTCGGCTACCCATTTATCCCATACAGGTTTAGCCGCCTCCATCCACCTCGCCTTCTCTTCCGGTGAAAGGTCGATAATCTCTATACCGCGCTCCCTACATATCTCCCGCAGCAGGAGGGGCCCAGCGTCATCATGAGCTTTGCCATGGCGCATAGCCGGCTTAACACCACTAACGCCTTCTATCGCCTTTTGGATATCCGGTGGTAAGGCATTCCATTTGTCAAGGTTCATTATATGATAAAATGGACCAACATTGAGGTCGGCAAATGTAACATACTTTGCTAATTCGTAAATTCTCCTTGAACATACTCCCTCAGGGCTATAAACAGCCCCGTCTATCACCCCCTTTGACATGTTCTCGTAGATCTCACCCGGGGACATTAATACTGCAGCCACTCCCACCCTCTTCAAAAATTCTACTAGGTAGACACCCGATACTCTCAGCTTCAAGCCCTTAAGGTCCTCTAATTGGCGAACTGGCTTTTCACTCGTGGAGATCGCGGCTGGATCGAAGCAATGAAGATATAAAAGCTTTACACCGGCAAACTCTGCCTGCATCTCTGGGAACTTGTAATAAACCTCCATCTGAACACGGGAGGCTATTTCTGCAGTGAGACTTCCTATTGCCAAACCGGGAAGACTTGTGACCTCGGTTATGGGGAAGCGACCTGCGGTATAGCCGCTAAGTGCCATGGCTATATCGGCAATGCCAGTGTTAACCGCCTCAAAAGTATCTGCCGCCTTGCACAAGGTCTCACCAGGGTACATGATTATCTTGACCCTACCACCAGTAGCCTCCTCAATATCCCTGACAAAAGGGACATCACCATAAAGATACATGGCGTGAACGGAGGTGGAATGGGTAGCAAATCTCAGTTCTATAGGTTTAACCTCAGTTGGTGCAGGCGTGGGTGCTGGAGCCGGTGCAGGTGCTGGTGCAGGTGCTGGTGCTGGGGCTGGTGCTGGTGTTGGTGCAGGTGCTGGAGTTGGGGCAGCACAACCGCCAAGAATCAACCCACTCACCAATACAATCACTAATGGGATTACAAATAATCTTTTCACTGTTTCTTCCTCCTTTTTTATTGACCTATCTACCGACCTTATACATTCAAATCATAGTCACACCTCCCTTGCGGCACTTATCTATTGACCTAAAGCTGAGCCGCATTCCTAATTTGTCCAACTCAAACTGAGCATGATATTATTTTATGTTCATTATGGAGCATTGAGCACTTGATGGCATTCGAATTGGGCGGCGCCCCAGAAGGAAGCCATGTATAGACGCGACGAACAAAGGGCTCAACAGCTAGATCGACCGATGAAGCTATACCCCCCACGCACTCACTTACCACTTGGCAAAGTCGCCAAGCCACTAACTTAACCAGACGGAAACTTCCGAAAGCCCAATATAGGTCTGGTGACTTTCCAGCTAACTGCAGTTGGTCAAGCTCCCAAGCACCTCTATAACAGAAGGCCCTTGCTGCTTCGAGATCGAGAGATACTTCCCCTAGCATGTGGGCAATTTGAGCATGCTCAATAAGTGGCCTACCGCCACCCTTTCTCTGTTTTAAGAAATCTACAAGCCAATCATATACATACTGGGTATCGCCAAGCAAATCCACAATATAGAGATGCTTCGTCGCAAGTGTGTAAAGCGGAAAGTTCTCCACCCTCGCGATTTCAGGAACTCTAACATTATCAAAGTGAGTTTGTGTGTTGCCAGATATCTCTCCCGCCATCAGGTTGTTGACTGAGAATGTCACCCCAGGCGTATCCTTCTTTATCCAGAAAGCGCTAGTGCACTGAGATATAGGGAGACTTTTATCCGTTCTAGCACCAACGGCAAATAAGCCGGCTGTTCCACTGCCACTAGAGAACATCTTGTCGCCATTTATAACCCATTCATCCCCGTCTTTATAAGCGTAGGTTTTCACAGTTGCCCCCGGGTTGTCCTTCGGCTCATATGGCAGATAGGAGTCCACGGTGCCCTCTGGCTCACTGAAGGCGGCAGCGGTAATAAGGGTGTCATCCTCCATCACCTGCTTAAAAAACCAGTCCCTTTTTTCCTCGCTGGCGGCAGGGCAATTGTTCATGGCTGCGCAATGCCTCCATGTCATGCCTAGCAGCCTAGCTCCTGGTCCCATCGAGTAGCCGGCCTGTTCAGACACCATTGCCCGGGTTACGAAGTCAATGGACCCCCCGTCACCACCTCCATATCTCTCTGGAACACAGAGCTGGCGCAACCCTACCTCATGGAATTTCTTATACAAATGTACAGGTTGTAGAGCTCTCAACTCTTCGACGTTTCTCGCCTTGGCTGCTTTATCGCAAAGCTCTCCTAGTTGGTTTCTATCTGTTTCCCTTTTGGCAACTTCCTTCATCAATGCCTTGATTTGTTTCTGCTCTTCAGTTAAAGAAAAGTCCATCTTCTCACCTCTGGTTAGATTTATTTAGCTTCCCTGTCAGCATCATACATTATCTCAAAGCTATCACCACCTTTCAGCCCGGCGCATCAATCCGCTAGGGCACTAACAAACGAGTTAACTCCAACTACCAAAACATTTGATTGTATCGGAGGCATATTATCCTTGCTTATCGAATCCGTACATGACTTTGGCTTTATCGAGGCAAGATACCCTATCTAAACTAACCCCTTGTGGTCTAATATACCTAACCGAAGGATTAGCCCCCCTTTCGGGATTAAGAACAAACACCCTATCTCCAGCTGCTCTCACCTTTTCAGACACCTTACTTTTAGGATCATTAAAGTCCCCAAAGGTTAAAGCCCCGCCGATGCAAGCCCGGACACAGGCAGGCTCAAGCCCAGCATCAATCAAGTGGACGCATAGTGTGCATGCCTCGACAACCCCTTTCTCACCATTAAATTGAATGGCCCCATAGGGACAAGCAGGTACACATTTGGGTCCCTCAGGCCTGTCTTTGCAGCCATCACACTTACCTTTATCAATTAGGACTAACCCGTCTTCACGCTTGTAAATAGCACCGGCAACAGGACAAGACTCCACACAAAGGGGATTCTCACAATGCATGCAGTGTAGGCAAAGATAATTTATTGATAGGTCAGGATGGATACCTTCATGAATACTGAGTACCTGGTTCCAAGCTATCCCTTTTGTGCCAGGCTTGTCATCAAGATGCGGTGGAAGGTCATTTTCCTGCTTGCAAGCAATAACGCATACACCACAACCCATACAACTGCCAATATCAACCAGTATTCCATGTTGCTTAGCCATCTAAGCCTCCTTGTTCTCTATCTACTACCCCCAGTGGCGGCCCATCAGCCCGGTAAACCTTGCACAGTAAACCCCTTAACTCGGTAGTCCCGGTACTGGGGTCTGTTCCATTAGATGGGTCCACTAATATATTGGCACTTGATTCAAAGCACCCATGTTCGGGTCCGGGCAACTCTGGATACCACCAGGAATGCGTAACCGACACCACTTTAGGTAGTATTCTCTCAGTAACTTCAGCTTTGAACCTAGACTTTCCTTTCTGTGTTTCGACCCAAGCCCAATCGCCGTTTTTTATACCAAGCCCACTAGCTGTTTCTGGGTTGATTAATATTAAGGGAAACGGCTGCATCTCCCTCAGCCAGGGGACCTGCCGGTATTGGCTATGGAAAAAGGGATAATCCAATTCGCGTGAGCCGGTAATCAGTATCAATGGATACTCTTCAGCTAGTTCAGGAGTGGTTTCATAGCTTTGCAGTGGCATACTAAATACTGGCAGAGGCTCAAGGTTGAAATTCTCCATGAGGGAGGCATAGAGCTCACATTTTCCTGAAGGCGTAGCAAATCCATTCTTCCCGTCTTCGCGGAGCATTCCCTTCTCATATTTTCTCCATACCTCAATGGCAGGGGTAAAGCAAGTCTTGGTTAACTCCTTAAAGGTGATGCCCATTTCTTCTAGTTGCCAGTCACACCACTCCTCTTCGGTCTCCCATGGCCAGAAACTCTCACACCCCAATCTCTTGGCCAACTCCCGGTAGATGTAAAAATCTGACTTGCTCTCATACAATGGCTCTATTACTGCCTGACCGGCAAAAATACCTACCTCACACTTAGGATTAAGCCAGTTCCTTTCAAATGGTGTGCTTACCGGAAGGATAATGTCAGCATACTCATTTGAGGGTGTCATCAGTAAATCACACCATACTATAAACTCTAACTTCTTTAGTGCTTTAAGAATATACTTATCAGGGTTCTCATGACCGACAACAGGGTTGCTATGTATAGCAAATAAGGCTTTGACGGGATAGGGGTCTTCGGTGAGAATAGCTTTCCACACTGCAGGTTGATGAGCTGATGGCATCGGTGTTAACTCTGGTTCGGCACTAAAGGGAAATCCACCGGTAATGCGCTTTGCCTCTTGCTCTGCAGTTAGACGCATGGCAAAAGCCTTTTCTGCGTCAACAATATCTCTAAATTTTGGTACCAGCCAAAATGGGTTGCCCCCGCGGACATCAAGGTTTCCGGTAATTGCCTCCAATTGCAAAATTGCCTGATTGGTTGCTGTAGACCTGGTGCACTGAGACATGGAAACCCCCCACTCAATGCATGCCGGCTTTGTGGTAGCATACATTCTGGCTGATTGCCTAATCTTCTCAGCCGGAATCCAGGTTATCTCAGCCGCCCTCTCTGCTGTCCATCCTTTTACATTGTCTATTATTAACTGCCATACTGTTTTGCATTGGGCTACTTTTCCATCAGCTAGGGTAATATTATATACCCCGGTAAGAGCTGCCTTCACTGGCAATTCATAGGAGAGGGTATCAGTGTTCCATACCTGAGGAGCCTGACTTACGGTATCCCAGACCATGAAGTGCTTGGGGTTTCCTTCGGAAATAACATCACTTTGCCTCAGGAGCCTCCTTGTGTCGGTCCGCCACAAAAATGGAGCATTAGTCCACTTTTCTACGAAATCCCTATCATAAAGCCCTTCGCTTATGATTATATTTTGCCAGGTTAGAGCCAAAGCTATATCAGTTCCCGGTCTGATTTGTAACCAAATATGAGACTTTTGGGCCAGCCGTGTGAATACGGGGTCTATAGTAATGAGCCTTGTCCCTCTTTTAAGGGCATCGCTAATCCTCTTGCCAGCGTTCCCCACATAGTCACACCTAGCTTCAATTATTGTTTCGCCCCAGGCTACGATACAGCTAGAACGATCGAAATCGCGGTTGACGGCGTGGCCAGCCGCTCCTCTCAATCTACCAAGCGTTATAGTCATCACTGGCTTTCTGGTCTTGGTTAGGCATACGTGGCCAATTCCAATCCCATTCGGGGTGCCTACTACCCGATTAAAGAAACCGAAAGCCGGGATCTCATGCGGCACTCTTCCTGTGCCCCAGGCATAAGCTATGCTCCAAGGGCCATATTTATCTTTGTAATATTGCAATCTTTCAGCTATTGTGTCTAAGGCTTCATCCCAGGAGATTCTTTGCCACTTCCCCTCTCCCCTTTCCCCCACCCTTTTCATCGGATACTTAAGACGGTAGGGGCTGTATATGTATTGTATAGCAGCAAGACCCTTCTCACATATGGTTCCTCGATTGTGAGGGCCATCAGGGTCCCCTTCTAACTTGACCAGTTTTCCATCCCTAACATGTGCCAGTAATATGCATCCCCCATGGCATAAGTAGCAAGCAGTTTTTAATATCTTCTCCCCCCTCTCCGTTTGAGCTTTTTCAACCATTCTTTTCCTCCCACTTTTGCGGTACTACTACTGACATTTCAAGCTCCTCTTTTGTATTGCCTCCGATAGTTTCTGTTTCCCTTAGACCACGAAGATCTTTTGGGGCGTTTTATGCAAACATTCCTTTTCACCATTTTCTTGGATGAGAAAATTTTCGCATACCTTCGCACAAGCCTTGTCAGACATGACGGTCGGGTGAACTGCGATGTTCATACGTGCCTGTATTTGCATGGTTTCACCGGGGTTTAGCGAAGGTCTTTCCACAAGGTCATATCCCTGAGTATGTGCATAGATTCTCCTCTCTTCCGGGTAGCCTATGCTTCTCATGAACTCGTTATGGGCGTCAAAGATGGTCGCGGAATCGGCACCTGGTTTAATCAGATCCAGAGTTAATTTTTGAGCCTTTTTAGCAAGTTCGAACTGTTCCTCCAGCTCAGGAGGAATCTTACCAATGCAGATAATTCTCATAATTTCACTGTATAAGCCGCTTGGACCATTTGTTTCAATCATAAAAATAACTTGGTCCCCATATTCAATCATCCTGTTGCAAAAATGCAATCCGCGATTGATAGCCGGTGTGCCGGCAGGTGCTGAACCCACCGTTATTATCCCTTGCTGACTACCCAGTTCTGTACACTTTTGCCTAATATCAATATATACATCGCAATCTCTCATCCCTGGTCGAATACGCTTTAAAACATGCTCGAATGCAGCATCCTGTATTGCACAAGATTCCCTGATACACTCAATCTCTTCATTACTCTTAATTGCTTTTATGTTATCCACCAGATCCGTTGCATTTTCAAATTTTACAGAGCTACTAAGGTGTTCAGTTACATATTTATAAAATGCTGCTGATATAAATCCCATTCCGACCAGACCTATGCGGCAGTTCTTATATTGTGATAGTTCCTCTACCACCTTTTCCGCATCGAAAATACTACTATATTCCAATGAAGGGATTATAGGTACGCTGATTCTTTTCTTAACTCCCCGGACAGCCCAAGCAGGAGGTAATGGTTCATCGGGAGTCCGAGCTCCACTCCATATTGTTATCATTTCCTCATCTCGAGGGAAAATCACGGTTGCTGTATAGTTATTTACGGCTGGAACGTCAGTAAACCACTTCACATACCCGCCAAGATAATCTGTAGAGTTCTGCATTATTAGAAAATCTAACCCTCTATCCTTCATTGCCTGGCGTACTGCTTTCCATCTACGTTCAAGCTCATTGTTAGAGATTCTTCTCCGTATTCTGATTTCTGCTTCCTTATTCATCACTAATTTCCTCACCCATACTTTGGGTCTCTGAGCCCTCTCTCTTGCTTGACTAATTTTCAGGATTGCTTTACAATAAAAATAACTACATGACGCCCTTAGTTACTTCTTACCCCAGAAAGACCTGCTCCCACAGGCTGCCTCCTCTTAGATTTATTATTCAGTCTGTCTCTGCGGTAGGTTCTCCAAAGGCCTTCTCCATACAAGGAATCATCGACCCTCAGCTAGGTTCGACATCATAGATTATCTTAAAGCTATCACCCCCTTTAGCTAGTTTACTATTGCCCTTAGCGCTTTCTTTCCCTGGCTTCGATCTCCGCCATAGTCTCAAGTATCTTCTTGGCTCCGACATAAACAGGTGTATCAACCATCTTGCCTTTGTATGCCACTGCTGCCGACCCCTTGGCAATTCCCTCCTCTTCAAACACTTTAACAACTTCTCTGGCCCACTCCACCCTCTCAGGTGCAGGAGTGTAAATCCTATGAGAAGGCTCAATCTGGCTTGGATGAATCAGCATTCTTCCCTCGAAGCCTAACTGCCGACCGTAGAGTGTATCCTTCTCAAAGCCCTCAGTGTCTTTGAAGGCTACATAGGGAGCATCAATAGCCACAATTCCGGCTGCTCTAGCTGCACAGGCCATGCGCGCCCTAGCCCATTTTTGTTCCTCACCTACCGGCTGATTCAGTGTAATCCTCATATCTGTAGTATAATCCACCGCCCCATAAATCAGCGAGTTAACTCTTTTACTTGCCAGAGCAGATTGATAAACATTCATCATGCCTTTGGCAGTTTCAATCAATAGCTGAATTTGTATGCTCCCTACCTCTAACCCCCGTCTCTGTTCCATTTCTTCCAGTTTCCAATCCAAGCGTCTTACGTCATCTGGCCCCCCACACTTAGCGAGGCAAACAGCTATAAGCCCCTCGTCAACCGCTGCTTCACAATCAGCATTGGTCATCCCCGTTTCCCAGTTGTTGATACGAACATAAACATCAGCGCCGAATGATCCCGCAAATTTGAGATTTTGATGGCTCAATTCTCGGGCTTTTTGTTTCTCCGCCGGAGGCACGGAATCCTCAAGATCCAGCGTAATGACATCTGCCGGTATCTTTGGAATCTTGGCAATCATGTCCTCTCTATTTCCTGGAACATAAAACACGGAACGCAGAACTGGCATTTTCTCACCTCCTATAAATTTAATAGTTTTTTAAGTGTAGGGGCGATTTCTTTAGGTGTTTCCACTGGATAAGCCCCTGCCTCACGAAGGGCATTTACTTTGCCTTCCACCGACCCGCGTCCTCGTTCTACTATAGCTGAGGCATGGGAGAAGCGCTGCCCCTCCGGAGCTGCCGCACCAGCAATGTATATAACGAAAGGTTTGGTAAATCTGCCAGCCTTGATAACCTCGGCTGCCTCCTCCTCTTGACTACCACCAATCTCACCAAAAGCGGCCACAGCAAGGGTCTGTTCGTCCTTCTCAAACAGAAAGAGAAGGTCAGCAAAGGACGTCCCCAGAATTGGTTCGGTACCGGTGTGAACGGCTGTACTTACACCAAGCCCGCCATTCCTAAGTAGCCAGGGCAATGTCCCAGACTGCCCACCGCTTCGAGATAAAACTCCAATGGAACCAGGCTGAAATAGCTGATTTGCCCATTCCACATTGCCGCCTAACCATCCAGCAACAGCCTTCCCTGGACTCATAACACCAATCGACCCTGGGCCAAGTATAGTTACACCTGCCTTACTGGCTACTGATATCATCTCCATGATATCGTGTAGAGGCACCCGCTCTACTGGAGAAACAATATACTTGATACCAGCATCAATGGCCTCCAGTACCGCCATTTTTAGCCCGGGAGCTGGAATAAAAGTAACGCTCATATCAATAGTGCCCTTAGCCCTCACCGCTTCCTTAACAGTATTGTATACGGGAATTCCATCCACCTCCTCTCCACCCCGACCAGGAGAGGTACCGGCTACTACCTTAGTACCATAGCCTTTCATGAATTTGGATCGTAGAGAGCCTTCTCGTCCGGTTATTCCTTGAACTATCACCTTTGTATTTTCATCAACAAGAATTGCCACTTTTACCCCCCTATTGAGGTCCCGATTCTGCACAGATACTCATCCAAGCCTTTGATAGGAATCTCAATGTGGATGGCATTATTACCACGCTGCCAACAGGCATACTCACATGCCAAACATTCCGTGCCCCTCCGCTTCACCTCTTCCGCATCGAGATGGCTTACCGACGGCATCTCATTGTTTAACTGCAAAATCCCCCGGCTGTAAACCTTACAGGCCTCAACACAAGCTTTACTGGCGCAATCCGGGCATTTAGTGGTATCAATGATTACCTTGATGGTTCTTTCTTCAAACTCCATATCTACCTGCCTTGTCCTTACGGTATTCTTCCACTAAAGCCAGCATCCTACCTCCAATGAAATCACTCTCCTCCACATGCTCGCTTCCGTAGATTTCAATGCGACCAGGCAGATCTTTCAGCCCCTCTTTTAGTATTTGCAGGGATTCCCTCTCCTTATTCCCAGCTAAAAGGAGGACACAAGGAAACCCCGTCTTTTTAGGGAGTTCTTCCCTCAAAGCCTTAACTATGGCATGAGCATGATGCCATTGCTCCTGATTAGCTATCATGAAACCGGCCAAAAAGTAACCTTCAATATTGGGCTGGGATAGGATAACCTTGGCCACCCGGTAAATCTTAGAAGCCACCGGATTGCCGCTGGTGTCAGCATAATTTGCCGGTTTGAGACCTACCCTACTAAGCGCATCGATACCTATCATGCCGGATCCCCCACCAATCGGATGAAAACCGATAAAACCAGGACTTGTTTCATCCACGGTCATCTTCATAACAAATCCTGAGCCGCGAAAGTCTGTTTCCTCAATCCACCAACCGACCATATCAAAGTCAGTAGGCTCTCTGGGAAATTCCCTGGGGATAGCCACCCTGATCTCCGGGTGACGGAAAGCAGCATTTTCATCAATACTCATACGGCAATCTCCAGCAATTAGCTTGCCGTCTTTAGTTAATATTAGAGGGTTGATTTCCAATATGGTGCAATCGCGTTTCTTAAAGATATCTACAGCTTTAGAAATCACCTCTGCCATCTGCACCAGAAACTGGTTTGGAATTCCGGCACGACTAGCTAGGTCGATAGCATCATACACTGGAAGACCTCTGACATAATCTAGCTTAACACGTAAAATTTTGTCTTCAAGCACATCTTCAATATCTGTGCCGCCATCAGTACTAAATAGGACTACCGGGGCACGGGTCTTCCAAGACGAGTCAGGAATTACGCCTATATAGTATTCCTTTTCGATATCTAATTTTTCTTCTACCAGTACTTTGCGGACGGGAAATCCCTTTACCTCCATACCCAAAATTGCACCAGCAGCTTTTTCTGCCTCTTCGGGAGAATCGGCTATGCGTACTGCCCCAACTTTCCCACGTCCGCCAGCCCAAACCTGTGCCTTTATCACTACCGACTTCCCTATTCTGCCAGCAATTTCACGAGCTTCTTTTACTGTAGACGCAAGCTCTCCATTTGGAATTGCAATGCCACCATCTTCTAAGAAAGTTTTCCCTTCGTATTCAAATAGCTTGGCCATTTACGCCCCTTTCAAAACAACTACACTTTCATTGTCCTGCACATCGCCTTTCGCTAACACAACCGAGTGACATCCCTCAAGCACAAGCAAAATTTTCTTCATTCACCTTTGTATCCCATCGCTCGGGAGATTTTCGATGCAGAACTCTTAATTAGTGATCTTAGCTCTTCCATTCTCTTACTAGTTAGTCGCGTAGAAGGTCCCGAAATACTGATAGCAGCTACTATATTTCCATTCCAATCTCTTACCGGTGATGCAATACACTTTACACCGGACTCCATCTCTTCCTTATCTATAGCAATACCTTCGTGTTTAATAACTGTAAGTTGCTTTTTCAATTGGCTCAAATCCGTTATAGTATTATCCGTATAAGAAATAAGGCGATTACTATTGAAGAATCTTTCCAGTTCTTCCTCCGTCATATGAGCCAGCAAAACTTTTCCCACTCCCGTGCAGTACAGTGGTACTCTATTTCCCACTTCGGTAAATGTTCGCAAGGTATGACTAGATTCAATGTGCTCAATATAAACAGCCTCGTTTGAATCCAGAATAGCCAGATTGACAGATTCATCAGTCACCTTATTTAGCTCCTCCAAGAATGGGATTGCCAGATTTGCGATTTTTATTGAGTTTCTAGCTATGCTACCGAACTCCAAAAATTTTACGCCAATGGAATACTTCCCTCTCTTATGTGCCTGGCTAAGATAACCTCTGTTAACAAGCATCGAGGTAATGTGATGAACAGTGCTGATATTCAACCTGCTTAAGTTGGCTAACTCCGATATACTAATTTCGCGTTGTTGGTTCAGGAATACCTCTAAAATGTCAAGCACTTTCTCAACTGTTCCCATTCTTTTCATCTTTTACCAGGTGAAAAAGACTTTCCCAATCAAGATAATTCTACCACAAGTTTGGATTTTGTCAATACCTGGATCGCTAGCTAAATTCGTCAAAATTCCAAAATTGTTGCCAAATACTATCAGTGCCTTTGCTCCTCTGCATTGGTAACATTAGTTTCAAACTATAGGAGGCTATTACCAATGCAGCAAGAACCAAAGAAAATCGAGCGAATATTCTATACCTTCCAGGAGGCGCAGGAGTTCCTCAATATTAGCCATGACACACTATATAAGCTTATGAAGCAGGGACTCCCCTCTCACAAAATTGGCAGGAAACGTGCTTTCTTAATAGAAGACCTTATTCGA
>Ga0114930_10002360_pt1 | contig 17085 bp, 8 predicted proteins | sample AnhtaG_FD_87300 | JGI IMG/M metagenome (GOLD analysis project Ga0114930, IMG submission 87300) | Deep subsurface microbial communities from Anholt, Denmark to uncover new lineages of life (NeLLi) - Anholt_01485 metaG | ecosystem: Environmental > Aquatic > Marine > Oceanic > Sediment | place... | reverse complement strand
GTATACATAAGCATAGCATGACGTTGTAACTCTAGTAGCTTGAGCACTTTGATTACTTCTGCTTCATTCAATTCACGGGCACGATGCTGTTCCAAGAACCTCTGGACATTCTCAGGCGGACGGTCAAGGACTACCTCGATATAATTGTCACGGGCAGCCCATGGGTCTTTCAAGAATTCTCGTGTCTTTTCCTCATACTTGGGGGCTAAAGTATCGCGGAGCCAGTCCATTGCTTCACGCAGGGGGGCACGCCAGGCCTGGTTCCATTTTGGGTTTCTCCCGGTATTACAGCCACAGTCGCTCCGCCACCGCTCAATTCCGTGAGAACAGCTCCATGAAGTGTTCTCGTTAATCTCAACCTCATGGATAGGCGGATGTTTTTCAAGGTACTCCCCATAATTGGTGATTCGTGCCAAATTGTTGTTTTCAATGTGATGGAGGGCAAAAGCCAGTGCCATGTCCCCGAAGCGATGGTGGTGACCATAGGTCTCACCATCAGTGGCAACATGGACAAGCTGGGGCCAGGTACGTTCTTCTGAGAAAGTATCAGAGAGGCGATGAGCAAAATTTTCACCACTGTTAAGGAGGTCACCAAAGGCCACATCGTGGGCAATAGAACCCTCATAGAAAAAGAGATTTATCTTCCGACCCGAGGGCAAGTTAATCTCGTACGCCATCGTGGAGTCGACAGTGGCATCGGTAGCCTCATTCCACGCATCGGTACCAATCTGGCGCACCCGGCTGGCCTGATGTGGGGCAAGGATGGTAAACTTGATTCCCATGTCTGCCATGATATCAAGCGCCTCTAAATCCACGGCAGTTTCCGGAAGCCACATCCCTTCGGGTCTCCGCCCGAAGCGATGCTCGAAGTCCCGGAGCCCCCAGAGCACTTGAGTATATTTGTCACGCCGATTAGCCAAGGGCATAATCATATGGTTATAGACCTGAGCCAGAGCTGACCCATGCCCAGAGAAAGTTTTTTGGCTTTTGTGGTCAGCCTGGATAATGGCCTCATAAACTTCTGGCGAATTTACTTCCAGCCAGCTGAGTAAGGTCGGCCCGAAGTTAAAGCTGATCTTGGTGTAATTGTTGACTATCTGGATGATATACCCCTCGTTATCCAGAATGCGTGAGGCAGTATTGGGCGCGTAGCACTCGGCCGCAACCTTTTCGGTCCAGTCGTGAAAGGGATAGGCTGAATCCTGCATTTCAACATAATCCAGCCAGGCGTTCTCTCGCGGTGGCTGATAGAAATGGCCGTGAATGCAGATATATCGGTCCATTTAAATCTCCTTCAGGAAAAGAACAAATGCCCAAGGATTAATAGTAATAATTAGTTCTCCTTTTGAATCAAGCTGTTCTGGAACAATGCTTCCCTCTCCGTGCCACCGCTCCTCTGCTGAGTCAAGACTTCTGTGCCAGCGTCCCGTCGGAACCGGTAAAGTGACTGATACTTGACTATCATTCAGGTTAAATACGGCAATGGCCTCGCTATCTTCCTTCCAACGGTGCAGGAATAGGAGCTTGTAATCCTCGAAGCCTCGTACGTCTATATTATCCTTGCTCAAACAGGCTAAAGCAGGGGTCACTTTTCGAAGCCGAACTAATTCCTTATAGAAGTCAAGCAGGATCTTGTTGTCTTCCTTCTCACGCAAGTAACGGTTGAGTTTAGCTCGCATGAAGGTAGCTTCGTCCTGGGGGTCGGGTAATTCGCCCTGCCACTGGAATTTGGCAAACTCCTCTTGGCGTCCTTTAAGTACCGCCTCCACCAGCTCTGGTTCGGAGTGGCTGACAAAGTATGGGAATGGAGCTGTCTCCCCGTATTCCTCACCCATGAATAAAAGCGGAATGAAGGGCGAGAGCAGGACAACACCAGCCGCCAGTTTGAGCGCCTCAAATGTAACGAGTTGGCTTAGACGCTCACCATTCATACGGTTACCCACCTGGTCATGGTTCTGGTCAAAGACTACGAAATGGTGGGCCGGGATGTCTCTGGAAGAGACGCCATGCCTACGCTGGCGGTAACGAGAATACTGCCCGGAATAGACGAAACCTTCTTGAAATGCCTTAACCAGATTTTGAAGCTGACCGAAGTCCCGATAATAGCCAGTCTGCTCACCGGTCAACAGTACGTGAAGGGAATGATGAAAATCATCGTTCCACTGGGCATCCAGTCCTAAACCTCCACGCTCGCGGGGACGAATAAGGCGAGCATCATTGGCGGCACTCTCGCCGATTAGATACGCTTTACGTTCTAACCTCTCTGCCTGCTCGTGGAATGATACAGTAAGCTCTTCCAAGAAGGAATAGGACGAAATATCCAATATAGCGTGGAGCGCATCAAGCCGGAGGGCATCAATGTGAAACTCGGTGAGCCAGTAAATGGCGTTTTCGATGAAAAAGCGACGCACCTCATCACTATAGGGGCCGTCAAAATTAATTGCAGCTCCCCACGGCGTTCGGTAGCGGTCGGTGAAGTATGGACCGAAGTCAGCGATGTAATTCCCTTCAGGACCGAGGTGATTGTAAACTACATCCAGCACTACAGCCAGCCCTTTTTGATGGCAGGCATTTACCAAGAGTTTAAGTCCCTCCGGCCCCCCGTAAGAATTTTGCACAGCAAAGGGGTACACACTGTCATAACCCCAGTTACGGTTTCCCGGAAACTGAGCAACGGGCATGATTTCTACGGCGGAAATACCCAGCTCTTTGACTTCATCCAGATGCTGTATGGCAGCATCGAATGTCCCTTCCGTGGTAAAGGTTCCTACGTGGAGTTCGTAAATAATGTATTCGTGGAGTGATATACCAGACCAGTGGCTATCCTCCCATGCGAAATAAGATGCCACTACCTGCGAAGGGCCATGGACACCCTGGGGCTGAAAGCGAGAAGCCGGGTCAGGGCGCTCTTTTTGACCATCCAGTCGGTAAAAATACAGGTTCCCTGGCTCCACAGCATCAGCAATTACCTTATGATAGCCCTGAACATCCTTTTCTAAAGGCAGTATTAGTTCCTTTGGCGATACCATATGAACGTATACATCTTGAATAAGGGGTGCCCAAACCAGAAACTGACAGCGGCTGTCCCCCAAATATGTAGCACCAAGGCGGCTCTTCAGAATCATGGCTATCTCCCATTGCTCTTGAAAAACACGGCCGCCAGAGGTGGCACAGTGATATTGAGCGAGTAGGGGCGACCGTGCCAGTGAACCGCTGCTGCCTTTACCCCACCCAGATTGCCTTGACCACTGCCTCCATATTGCTTGGCATCACTGTTGAGGAGCTCCGCCCAGAAACCCCCATATGGAGCGCCTACCTTGTAGTTGAAGAGAGTCATCGGGGTGAAGTTACAGACGACAATCACGATGCTGCCTGTTGACTTCCCTTTGCGTATGAAACTAATGACACTGTGCTCAACGTCGCTGCCATCAATCCATTCAAAGCCCGCTGGCTCGCAATCGAGTTCATAGAGTGCTGGCTCACTCCGGTAAAGCCGGTTAAGGTTCTCTACCCATTTCTTTACCTCAGTATGCCGTTGGTATTTAAGAAGATGCCAATCCAGGCTCTCGTCATGATGCCATTCTCGCCACTGGCCTAACTCTGCCCCCATGAAGAGCAATTTTTTCCCGGGCTGGGCGTACATATACCCCAAAAGCAGCCTGAGATTGGCAAACTTCTGCCAGTCATCACCGGGCATCTTGCCCAGGAGTGAGCCTTTACCATGTACCACCTCATCATGTGAAAGGGGTAGAACAAAGTTCTCCGTGAAAGCATAGAGCATACGAAAGGTAAGCTCATTATGGTGATATTTCCTATAGATGGGGTTCTTGGTTATATACTGCAGCGTATCGTGCATCCAGCCCATATCCCATTTCATACCGAAGCCCAGACCTCCAACATAAGTGGGCCGAGATACCATTGGCCAAGCAGTCGACTCTTCAGCAGTAGTCTGAACATCGGGATAACTTTTATAGACATCCTTGTTAAAGCGCCGCAGGAAAGTAATAGCCTCAAGGTTCTCTCGCCCCCCATACTCGTTAGGCATCCATTCCCCTTTCTTACGGGAGTAGTCCAAGTAGAGCATCGAGGCAACAGCGTCAACCCGTAACCCGTCCGCATGGTACTTATCCAACCAAAAGAAAGCGCTGCTGAGAAGAAAGCTCTGCACCTCCTTCCGCCCATAATTGAAGATATAGCTGCTCCAGTCAGGATGAAAGCCCTTCTGGGGATAGGCATGCTCGTAAAGGTGAGTTCCGTCAAAGAAGCCTAGCCCGTGCTCATCAGTGGGGAAGTGTGAGGGCACCCAGTCCAGAATCACCCCAATTCCGTGTTGATGTAAGTAGTCAATTAAGAACATAAAATCCTGCAGCGTACCGTAGCGGCTGGTGGGGGCAAAATAACCTGTAATTTGATAACCCCAGGAGCCAAAAAATGGGTGTTCCATAACCGGGAGAAACTCTACATGAGTGAATCCCATCTGGTTAACATATTCGGTGAGCTGCGGTGCCATCTCACGGTAGGTAAGGGAACGGTTGTCTTCTTCTATCACCCGCCGCCACGAGCCCAGATGCACTTCATAGATAGCCATCGGAGCATCAAGAGCATTTCGCTCGTGCCGTTTTTCCATCCACTCTTGATCTCCCCATTCATACTCAAGGTCCCATACTATAGAAGCAGTTTTAGGCGCCGTTTCACTATGAACAGCAAAAGGATCAGCCTTAACTACCTTAAAGCCTTTGTAACGGGAGGTAATGTGGTACTTATAAAGGGTACCCTTGCCCACGTCTGGCACAAATCCTTCCCATATTCCTGACTGTTCTCGTTGTTGTAAAGGGTGGCTAGTCCTGTTCCAGCAGTTAAAGTCTCCAATGACTGATACCTGTTTGGCATCGGGTGCCCAAACCGCGAAAAAAGTTCCCTCTTGACCATCAATGGTCAAGTGATGGCTGCCTAATTTCTCGTATAGACGATAGTGAGAGCCTTCATTAAAAAGGTAAAGGTCATCTTCCGTCAGCAGGGTCACCTTTGATGGCACTGGCTGACTTTCTATTTTTGCCAAGGGTTTTGGGTATGATTTATCCGACGCTTCTTTCCGTGCCATTACTGTTGTCTACCTTGCTTTCTAAGGCGGTCGATAATCTGTATTGTATCAAGTACCTGTGGCATTTGGCAAAACTCGTCAAGCCTGTATCGCGCTTTGCGCCGCCAATTGGGATAAATATCATGTATTGCCGGTATGTTCTGAGGCTGAGTCTCCAGCCACAAATCCTCCAAATTGACAAGAACTATCCGAGCCTGGCTGTCAGCCAGAAAGGACAAGCAGGCTTTGAGAGCAGAAAGGGCATCCACATCAGCCTTTTTAAGCCAGCCCTTTCGCTTTAGAAAAGCGCTTAGAGCTTTTATAATGCCACGCCGGGTTTCCTTTTCCTTTCGTCTACCTTCCTCGTCCAAGAGACCGAGCTTTGCCCAATCTTTTATATCCAAGCCCTTCCAAAAAGAGGCGAAGGGGGGCATATCATGTGTATTAAGGCTTGCGACTGAATTGTGGGGTACAGGAGGAAGTTCCTTATGCGTATTTGTGGCAAGTTCATAATGCAGTACGTACATACGGTGAAAGCCATGTTTCTTCATGGCTGGTCTGATATATGAGGGCACCGTGCCCAGGTCCTCACCAACTATAATAGTCTTATTACGGTGTGATTCAAGGGCTAAAATAGCGTAGAGCTCCTCAGCCGGGTAGCGCAAATAGACTCCCTGGCTGGCTTTCATTCCATTTGGAATACAGAAGAGTCGGTGGAGGCCCATAACGTGGTCAATACGAAGAATACCCGTGTGCTTTAGGTGATGGCGCAGATAGGTAATCATGTATCGGTAACCCTGCTCACGGATTTTCTCCGGGTGCAGGGGAGGGAATTCCCAGTTCTGACCCTTGGTGAAAACGGCATCTGGTGGCGCACCAGCCGAAACATCTGAAATAAACGCTTCACGTTCACGCCACACATCATAGCCGTCAGGGTGTACTCCCAGTGGCAAGTCCAGATACAGCTGGATATCTTTACTTCTGGCTTTTTCTGAGACACCTTCTATTTGTTGATGGGCAAGCCATTGAACATATAAGTAGTAGCAACGTTTGTCACAGTCGTAATCTCCATCTCTTAGAATACCGTCCCGAAGTGGTTGTGGCCAGGACTGCCATGAGGTACCCTGTTTCTCACAGGTAGCTCGAAACCGAGCATAGTCCTCAACCACCGGATTCGCCTCAGTGAAACGCCTAAGGGTTTTAAGTCGGTAGGATTCGTGATTAAAGAAGTAATTGCTCAGCTCTTGCAGAACTCTGCGTTTTAGTGCCATCTGCCGCTGGTAGTCTACCAGGGTTGAATTCTGTAGAGCCTTAATCTCATTTTGGAGAGATGGCGATGCCAGGAGAGACTGTGCCGAAGGACACTCCCGCAGCTCTGGAACCTGGTTCACATCCAAATAAAACTCATTCCACAACAAACGACTGGCTGGAAGATAAGGGCTGGGCTCAACGTTGTTTGGGAAAGCAGCCAGCAGAGGCAAGGTAGCTACCACATTACCCCCCATTTCACCAACCCAATTGATTAACTCTTCTAGGACTGAGAAGTCGCCACTACCCCAGCTCTTCTCTGTATGTAAGGCATATAAAGGAAGAAAAACTCCCCAACTCCGGTTTTCCATTTCCGCTGGAGGAATATAAGCTTTAAGAGGTGCTGAAATGAGGAGACTTTCTTCGAGTCTCCTGGGTAGCTCTAGGGTGAACCGGTGGTATCCCAAGGGCAATCTCTCTGGCAAAGGAAGCTTTTTTATCACATATTGTGCTCCCTCTACCTCGGCTGTATCAATGGCTGCTAGGTCGGCTCCGGACAATTTCCAGCTCTGCTGTTCGCCGGTCTCCAGCTTCAGGTAACAATTTATAGGAGCTTCGGCAATGACTGAGGGAATTCGAACCTGTATTACTGAAGGCCCGCCATCCCAAAATACAATTACTGGTTCCAGTAATCTTTTCCACATTAACTGTCGCCGTTCCCGCCACGCCAAGGGGACATCTTGAAGAGTTGCGATAGGGACTCCTAATGACCTGAGTATGGCTAGCAAAGACTGAGTAGAGGCCTGTCGTCGATGGTGATACACATCGTAATAGGCTGTTTGAATGCCATAGAGGCGAGCTAGTTGGTTCAAAACACTAATGCCGGAGAAACGCCCCATCTTTCAGCCTTCTTTATTTAGCTTTTCCCCCAGTCTCTTCGGTCAGCTTATCAGGCTTCTGCCCCGTTTCATCTAAAATATTGGCTGGCTGCTCAGCCTCTTTCCTAGCTTTTTTGAAGTCCACTACCAGTTCAGTTTGGCAATTTGGGCAAGTGACATATGCCACTGACGATAATTCATCTGAATAACCCACCACATAGAATTTGTTGCTGCAGACAGGGCAGATTGTGAGCGTACGTTTTTGAGTTGATGGTGCCTTGGCCTGCTCCCTGTTCTCCAGCATTTGCAATATACCCCGGAGAGGCAACCACACCCAATCGGGCCGATTGTTGAGCTCATAGTTTACTTCGTAGATAGCCTTATCAAGAAGGTAAGCATCCAGAATAAGCCTAATTCCCTCTCTAGTCTGCGGCAATATAGGAGTATCCGCCATGAACCCTAAGTAGGACTTCAGGAAGGTGGCAGAGACCCAAAGGTACCAAGCCCGTGCCCACTTTTCTAACATCGGCAGGTCCTCCGGGCGGAGTACCGTCGATGCCTGACCTTTCAGGCCAAAATGGGCAGCGTAGTGAAACGAGCGTATCATGCCGGCAACGTCCTGGAGGGGTGAGCGTTTGATTCTGCGCTCTCCCAAACGCCGCGCTGGTTCACCTTCAAAGTCGATGATGACAAAGTCGTTGCCAGTATACAGGACCTGCCCCAAGTGGTAGTCACCGTGGCAGCGGACACGCATCCCTGTGATCTTTCGCTTAGGAATGTCTTGGAAGCACCCAATGATGGCATCCTCAAAGGACAGAACTCTTTGGGCATCTGCTCTTACCTCATCTGGTAGTTTCTTTAGACGCTGGCGTAATAGTTGCAAAACTCGGATGGTGAATCCTCTCATCCCATGGTAAAGAGACCGCTGATAGGTTACCGAGAACGGTTCGGGGACGAAGTTCTGGTCATCCATAGCGGAGGCCAGTTTTAAATGCAGTTCGGCAGTCCGCTGGCCTAAAAGCTGAGCTGAGATCACGTAAGCCCCGATGGTTTCTTCAGCTATGGAAGGAAGACTTTCATCACTTATGTCCAGTAGAGAATTCCCAGCAGGCAAGGGTGCTTCTACTCCGGGGTGTGTCAGGACCTGCTCAAAGTAACGACCAAGAGAATCCAGAGTGTAATCCCAGCCATCCCCCTCATTCGTCACATACCCGTGAAGGATGCCTAAGGTCACCGGTTCGCCTTTCTTCTGAGTCTGGTACTCGAGAGCACCAGCTACGAGAGGAGCGTTGGGAAAAGGCTCCTTCTCAGTGAGGAAGCGTCCGATCTCCAGTTCAGGGCTGACTCCATCCTCGAGACGGCGAAAGAGCTTCAATTTCAGTCGATCTCCGTACACTACGGACGTGTTGGTCTGCTCTCCAGTGAGAATAGCGGATTCCAAGGCTTCTTCAACCGAACCACGTATCTTGCGAAATACCGCCCGGGTGTAAGAGGCGACGACCTCTCCCTTTTCTCCCCTAAAGCGGCGGCGGCAAGCCATTGCATCAAGGAGGGCGTTGCGGAAATCTTGTTCAACCAGGGCATCGTAAATGACACCCTCCCTATCTTTGCCGCTGCTCCTCAGCTTTAGGCGTGCAATAACTGCTTGAGGTAACTCACCGATTATTTGAGCTGACCGTTCTTCCAAAGCAAAAGTGATTGGGAGCAGGTAGGTCTCGGGGTCTCCATCGGAGTATTCTATCCGGATGAGGATAAGGTGAGCTACCGAGGTACCATAGGGCATAGCAATAACATCCTGTATCTCTGCCGACAGGGTATATCGCGCCTTACCACCAAACCAGCGGTGCTGCCTTATGTAGCCTAATAGTGCTGCTCCCAGTATAGTCCTTCCCTCACGCTTGTATAGGCTTTTCCATTCCCTAGTCAGGGTAAAGGTTGGTACTAAAACCTCCGCCGGCGCAGTATACAGTTCGATCGGTTCTGGTTGCCTGAATTCTAATGAAAACCAATAAAAAGCATACGGACTAAGAGTTATAGAGTATGGTGCTTCTCCAATGATAGGAAACTCTGTCTGACCAAAGACCTCAACGGGCACCTTTCCATTAAATTCAGCAAGATTAAGGCCGGTATGCTGAGCCAGACGTGAAAGGTTAGCCACTACCAAAATGGCCTCGTCCTCGTAGCGACGGAGGAAAGCCAGCACCTTTCGATTCTCTGGGTAAAGGAACTCAAGGCTTCCTCGGCCAAAAGCTTTGAAGTGCTTCCTCAAGGTAATCAGGCGCTTCATCCACCAGAGAAGGGAATCCGGGTTGTTCTGCTGGGTCTCCACATTTACAGCCTCATAATGATACTCAGGATCAATGTTGACGGGAAGGTAAAGCCGCTGAGGGTTGGTGCGGGAGAAGCCTGCATTTCGGTCGGCACTCCACTGCATTGGGGTGCGGACACCATTACGATCACCCAGATAGAAGTTGTCCCCCATGCCAATCTCATCGCCGTAGTAAATCACCGGTGTTCCGGGGAGCGAAAAGAGAAGCCCATTCATCAGTTCCATTTTTTTTCGGTCATTGCTGAGGAGAGGGGCTAGGCGACGACGGATCCCAAGATTGAGTCGAGCCTGGGTATCATGAGCATACATGCGGTACATATAGTCCCGCTCTTCGTCAGTAACCATCTCCAAAGTGAGTTCATCGTGGTTGCGGAGGAAAAGAGCCCACTGGCAGGTCCCCGGAATCGGCGATGTATGCCGGAGAATATCAATAACGGGAAAACGGTCTTCCATGCGGATAGCCATAAACATGCGGGGCATGAGGGGAAAATGATAAGCCATATGGCACTCGTCCCCCTCACCAAAGTAGGCAATAGCGTCCTCAGACCACTGATTTGCCTCGGCCAGCAACATGCGGTTTTGGAATCGTTGATCTACCTGGCGCCGCAGTTCCTTGAGGAAAGCATGTGTCTCCGGCAGGTTCTCACAATTAGTGCCATCCCGCTCATAGAGATAGGGCACTGCGTCCAGGCGAAGTCCAGAGACACCTAAACCGAGCCAGAAACTCACCACCCGCAGGATAGCCTCTCGTACCATAGGGCTGTCAAAATTGAGGTCAGGTTGGTGCGAGTAGAAGCGGTGCCAATAATAAGCTTTGGCTACCGGGTCCCAAGTCCAGTTCGATGACTCAAAATCTCTAAAAATTATTCGCGCTTCCTTGTATTCCTCCGCTGTATCGCTCCAGACATAAAAATCACGCCCCTGGCTTCCAGATGCTGCCCGCCGTGCTCGCTGGAACCATGGGTGCTGGTCTGACGTGTGGTTAAGAATTAGCTCATTAATTACACGCAGGCCCCGATAATTGGCCTCCCTGAGGAAGACTCTGAAGTCACGAATCGTCCCGTAGGTGGGGTGGACACCAGTGTAGTCCGAGACATCGTAGCCATCATCCTTGAATGGAGAAGGGTAGAATGGAAGGAGCCAGATCGTGGTGACCCCCAGGTCCTGAAGGTAGTCAAGCTTCTCGGTGAGCCCCGGGAAGTCGCCGATACCATCATCGTCACTGTCATGGAAGCCACGGACGTGAACTTCATAAATGACCGCATCCTTGTACCAGAGGGGGTCATCATCTCGCCAGAAGTATCTTTTATCATTGGTTGCCATATTATTAGCCTCTACTACATAATAATACTAGCTCTATTACTTCGTGGTAATTTGTCTCGGTGTACCCGGAAGATATGAGCTGGTATCTTTTGGGGGTCAAGTTCCACATAGCTCTGCCGACCCTGCCATTGATAGGTAGCATCAGCTAAAAGGTCACGCACTTTGTAAGACTGGCCGGGAACAAGCCCTAGTTCTTCAAGTGAGAGGTCTACCCAGCCCGACTGTTTGTATTGGTAATCTAGATTAACCACGACCAATATCACATTGGAAAGGTCTTCGGTACGCTTGCTATAGCAAATAAGTTGCTCATTATCTACAGAATGGAAACACAGGCTCAAGTCACTCTTTAGGGCAGGATTTTCCCTGCGGATGTGATTCACTCGAGTGATAAAACTCCTGCAGCTATTTGGGTTTTCAATATCCCAGTGCTTTATCTCGTACTTCTCCGAGTCCAGGTATTCCTCACTTACCGTGTCCTTGCGGCGGTTTTCACATAGTTCAAAGGCCGGCCCATAAATTCCATAATTAGCTCCGAGGGTAGCAGCCAGTACCAGTCGTATCATGAACGCGGGCCGCCCGCCATCCCTAAGATAGTCACTCAAAATATCTGGCGTGTTGGGCCATAGGTTGGGGCGAAAAAATTCTTGCACATCAGTTTGAGTCAGCTCAGTAAGATACTGCATCAGTTCCCACTTGACATTACGCCATGTGAAATAGGTATACGATTGGCTGAAGCCCAGTTTGGCTAGCCTATACATGACTTTGGGTCTGGTAAAGGCCTCAGAAAGGAATATCACGTCAGGGTAATCCTGTTTGATATCGCCAATCAGCCATTCCCAGAAAGCGAAGGGCTTAGTGTGTGGATTGTCCACTCGGAAGATACGAACTCCTTGCTCTATCCAGAAAACGACAACACTCCTAAGTTCTTCCCAGAGATTTCGCCAGCTATCAGTCTCAAATTCCAGGGGATAGATGTCTTGATATTTCTTTGGTGGGTTTTCCGCATATTGCACCGTCCCATCGGGGCGCCACCGGAACCAATCCGGGTGTTCTTTCACATATGGATGGTCAGGTGAGCACTGAAAGGCCAAATCAATGGCGACCTCAATGCCATATTCTTGTGCTTTAGTGATTAATCTTCGGAAGTCCTCCAAAGTACCGAGCTGTGGATGGACTGCCTTGTGTCCCCCTTCGTCTGAGCCGATAGCCCAGGGGGTCCCGGGGTCACCAGACTTAGCTTTAGAAACATTGTTTTTCCCCTTTCGACTGGCGTAGCCGATGGGGTGGATAGGGGGAAAATAGAGCACATCAAAACCCATCTCCGAAATATAGGGGAGACGTGCCTCGCAATCTTTAAAGGTGCCGTGGTACCCGGGCTCAGACGCACAGGAACGAGGAAACATCTCATACCAGGTACTGAAGCGAGCCTTTTCCCTATCAATAACTATGGCTAGCTCTTTGGCATAGGTTGTGGCAAACCGCCTATCAGAGTACTTGACCATAAGTGCCGCTACCTTGTCACTCAGTGCCAGCTTGGTTTTGGTCGACTTTCGCTTCTTATTTGAGTGTAATGATTCTACCCACCCCTGCATAGTCTGTTTGTCGCGCTTGGTGGCATGCTGGCTTGCTTCCTTAATGAGATGAGCCCCTTCCAGAAAGTCGATGGAAACATCCTGCTTTGCCTCGGCTTTTTTGGCCAGGTTCTGTCGCCAGGTCTTGAATTTGTCTATCCAGGCAGTTAAGGTGTACCTGTGGCGTCCAATTTCGGCAACCACGAAGGAACCACGCCAGCGGTCGTTAACCAGAAACTCCATGGGGACTTCAGTCCAGTTGGGGTCGCTCTCCCTACGGTACAACAGAACAGCAGAGAGGGCATCATGACCATCAGCGAAAATATCAGCCTCCACCACTACCCTATCTCCTATGATTCGTTTTATTGAGAACTGACCGCCGTCAATTTCAGGTTTTACCCCTTCAATGACTATCCGTGTCCCGCCTTCTTCTTGCTCAATCATTTTAACGCACCTTCATTCCAGCACTACTTAGCATTGCTTCAAGTAGGCTTGATGCACATGTATAGTTACATTATATCCCAATTGGTTGAAACTTATGTAATAGTATCAATATTCGATTTCGGTATCTTTGAGAAACTGTAAGATATTAATTACAGTCTCTACATCTTTCCAACCCTGGCTTCCTTTTTTATCACGTGCTTTACCAAGCGCATCTATAAACCACCCGGGTCGGTCAGATATGAACTTTTCCATGTCATCTTTTAGACTCGGCCACATGTCCAATATAGTACGTTGTTTATCAGTCATAATTTTTCACCTCCATACTACTTAGGGAACCGTTTCTGCATATGGTTTACAATCACACTCACAGCCAGACCATCTGAAGTAGAATATGGACAGCAAGAACTGCTGAAACACTGAACGGTACGCTTACGGCCATGAATTTGCCCAATGTGACCCTGCACCCCCTTTTCTCCAGCATTCCAGTAGCTATGACATTGGCGGTGGCACCGACTGGGGTTATGTTCCCACCTATACCGGTTCCCACGAGCATTCCGAAATAGAATGGAAACGGGCTGATACCGAGATTCTGAGCCACCCCAGCACACACGGGGATCATCAGGACAGTATAGGGAACATTGTCGATGAACGAGGATATGGCCACTGACATCCAGACGAAAATCGCAAGATACAGCATCGGGCTCTTCATCCCGGTGCTCCCAAGCCATTTTGTGAAATCAGCTAGAAGACCGACGCTGTTTACGGTTTCTACCACAATGAAGATGCCAATTAGAAAGACCAGAGAGTTCCAATCATACCCCTTTAACATCTGTCTGACATCTCTCCTGCTTATGACCAAGGACAGCACACCGAGGCTAAAGCCGACCAGACCCGGATGGTTCCATACTCCCAACGACTTCCAAGGAATAAATGCTAAAGCCAGTACACTTGAGAGAAAAAGTGCAAGGGGTCCATAGGTTATCTTGATTTCCTCTTTCTTTATATCGACTACATTGTTTAGTTTCCGGAATTGGAATAAGAGGGTTGAGAGAGCCACACTAATCCCGATAATAGATAGGGTGCCCAAGCCGATTCTCCCCTGGAACCAATAGAAATCTAGAAAATCCATACCGGTCGAGGTAGCCAGGATTATGGCTGGTGGATCAGATATCATTGTAACCGTTGTAACTACATTTGAGCTGACCGACAGGGCAACTAGATACAGAAATAGCGAAGCCTTCAAACGGGTCGCAATTTCGATTGCGAGAGGAGCAAGCATTATAACGACAACCGGGTTGACCATAAAACTGGAGAGCACCATGGCCAGAATACACAGAAATAGCAACGCGTACTTCTCTTTCTTTACCCGAGATATGATTCGATTTGCCAGCCAAAAGGGAATATTGCTTTTAAGAAAGCTGGTAACCAACATTCCGTAACCCCAATATATTGCCAGTACATCCCAGTTTACCCACTTTCGAAATGCCTCAGCAGGACTTGCTATCCCCAGCAGAATAATTACGCCGCTGGCTATCAATGGGACGTAAGATATGTTGAACCTACGGTACAGGATCAAAACAAACGTGATGGCAAAGATTGCCAATGCCACCAATTTTTCCATTTCTGGATCAAAAAGGTTATACCAGCTCATCAGTCAAGGTCCAGCAATTGCTTCACTTATAGTAAATCAGCAGCTTTAACCAGCTTCACCTGACTTGCTTCAGTAATATTTCAGACCTTCCGGAGACCTCGACAGCCTGCCCACCATCCACCAGTCGTTTCACTGTCTCTTGTTTTGAGGCACTTGTGTCAACGGTTACTTCCCACTTAATGCCAGGCAATGGGGTTGGGACAGCGAAAGAGATCGGCTCATGATATGAATTCAGTATTAAAAAGAAGGCATCATCATTTAGAGATTCAGCATTTTCATCGACTTCATCCGGAACCTGGCCGATGAGAAGCATCCCGATGGAGTGAATCCATGACGAGTTCCAGTCTTCATCAGACATCTCCTTGCCGTCAGGTCGGAGCCACATAACATCCTTTACGCCCTTGCCACGGATAGGTCGGCCATGGAAAAATTTGCGCCGTCGTAGCACCGGATGGTCATGACGAATTTTAATCAGGTGCTGGGTAAATGCCAGTAACTCTCGTCTCCTGTCGTCCAAACCCCAATCGTACCAGCTTAATTCGTTGTCTTGGCAGTAGGCGTTATTGTTGCCCATCTGGCTACGCCCCAACTCGTCTCCACCGCAGAGCATGGGCACACCCTGCGATAAAAATAGAGTTGAGAGAAAGTTCCGTTTCTGCCTTTCTCGCAAATCAATTATGCTAGCGTCCTCGGTAGGTCCCTCTGTTCCGCAGTTCCACGAGAGATTATCGTTGGTACCATCCCGGTTTTCTTCACCATTAGCCTCGTTGTGTTTCTCGTTGTAACTGACCAAATCGTGAAGAGTGAAGCCGTCATGCGCTGTAATAAAGTTGATACTGGCATACGGTCGCCTTCCGTCTTCCTGGTAAAGATCACTGCTACCGGTGAGGCGGTAGCCCAGTTCATCAACCTGATGTTCATCCTCACGCCAGAATTTACGCATATCATCCCGATATTTCCCATTCCACTCAGTCCACAGTACCGGAAAGTTACCTACTTGATAGCCTCCTTCACCAACATCCCACGGTTCAGCTATTAGCTTGACTCGAGAGATTACAGGGTCTTGATGAATGATGTCAAAGAATGAAGATAAGCGATCCACTTCGTGAAGTTCCCTAGCCAAGGTTGCCGCTAAATCAAAACGAAATCCGTCAACATGCATCTCCTGTATCCAGTAGCGAAGGCTGTCCATAATTAGTTTAAGCACCTGGGGATGGCGCATGTTCAGACAATTACCCGTGCCGGTGTAGTCAATGTAATATCGCGGCTTGTCTTCGACAAGCCGGTAATATGCAGGGTTATCAATACCCCGGAAGCTCAAAGTAGGACCAAGCTCACTGCCCTCAGAGGTATGATTGTAGACAACGTCGAGGATGACCTCAATACCGGCACGATGTAGTGCTTTGACCATTGCCTTAAACTCTTTAACCTGGCCGCCCGTGTCACCTGAGCTGGAGTAGATGGCAGCCGGTGAAAAGTAGTTTGTTGTGTTGTAACCCCAGTAGTTACGCAAACCTTGATTGACCAGACGCTTGTCGTCTAAAAAATCATGGACAGGCAACAACTCCACTGCAGTTATGCCCAGGCTTTTCAAGTATTCCAGCATAACAGGCGATACCAAACCGGGATAGGTCCCACGTTGTTCCGGAGCAACCTCAGGGTGTCTGGCCGTAACTCCTTTAACATGAACTTCATAGATAGCAGTTTTATGCCAGGGAGTCCGGGGTGGGCTGTCATCTCCCCAGTCAAAAGATGGATCAATAACCACACATCTTGGCATTCCCCAGGCGTCATCCTGGTCGTCGCGCGAAAGATCCGCGTCTTGATGCCCCAGCTGATAGCCAAACACCGGAGCTTCCCAGTTTACCCTTACCGAAATTGCTTTTGCGTATGGGTCGATAACCAGTTTGGCTGGATTGAACCGGAGACCAGCTTCCGGTTCATAGGGACCATGAATACGGTATCCGTAAGTCTGGCCGGGATGAAGAGCCGGTATGTAAGCATGCCAAACATGGCCGGTAACCTCGCTAAAAGAAATACGTTCGCGTTCATTTTTTGACTCTGGACTATCAAACAAGCAAAGCTCAACTTTAGTAGCTGTTTCTGAGAAGACGGCGAAATTAACCCCTTTGCCATCCCAGTTTGAGCCTAAGGGATAGGGTTTTCCGGGTAGAACTTTAGTGACCATATTCTACCTCCTTTCCCCCTTCTTTATGGCGATAGATTTCGTAGTGTCATCTGCTCTAATCGGGACATGCTGAAATCTCAGGCCATGTTCCTTCTGGTAGGGTACTAGGGAATGTGACCTGCTCTGGCGAAGAGAAGAAAGCTCTTTTATTAAGAGTATATGGGTGTCTTTCTATGAGTTTCGCTAAGACACCTTCTTTATCTAGGAGAAGCAGACAAAATTCACCCTGCATCGTTTGCTCAGTGGGATTTTTTAGTCCTATTGTGAAAGTAGCACGATCTCCTGGCATATAACCGGCACTGTAGCCTGAAATTTCAACATAACTCGAACTTGCTTTAAAAAAATTATCAGGTTTACTCTCAGGCTGTGATGT
>Ga0114930_10002355_pt1 | contig 17107 bp, 14 predicted proteins | sample AnhtaG_FD_87300 | JGI IMG/M metagenome (GOLD analysis project Ga0114930, IMG submission 87300) | Deep subsurface microbial communities from Anholt, Denmark to uncover new lineages of life (NeLLi) - Anholt_01485 metaG | ecosystem: Environmental > Aquatic > Marine > Oceanic > Sediment | place... | reverse complement strand
TTTATCGCTTTTTGGGCACCAGCATAATGTCATAAGTGGGCGGCACCGTTGAAGATACCGCCCGGAGTTTATCCCTGCAAAAGCAGGGGCTGTATGCCACCATCAGGGCGCTCGGGTCGCTTCGGCGCGTTGCCCTATCCTCCCCGATGGCGGTGGCATTATACCCATTCATGCTGTTGCCTTAAAGCGTTAAATCCAAAAGATTTGCAGGATTTATTTCTTATCAGCCCACCAACTTTTTTGCAGTTGAACCTAAAATGATAAATGATTATTGATTTGGCCACAGGTGGATATGCGGTACGCCTGTTAGAAGCGTATGTGTCCATATTGAATTTTGTATTTCACCTCAAATAGTGGGATAGAGTCAGAAATCAGAAGTCAGAAGTCAGAAGTCAGAATTTTTCTTCTGTTCTCTGTCCTCTGTCCTCTGTCTATGGAATTGCTGCTTTTGCCGAAGGGCATCTGCCGCAAGGCATCCTGTGGACTGCGGAGTGCAGCAGTTATTTTATTAGTAGTCTTTGAAATGTCTCATCCATTGGGGCCAGTCAGAGGGCTGGACATTGCCGGCTGTGGTCCATGGGCCTGCTGTATCGAAGTTACGATGCCACTTTAACATCCACATCTCCTTAAGTCCTACCTTTCTGACTGAGAAGTCCAGAAAAACACTGTTTACCGCCCCATCGTGACGGTTGATGCAGTAATGCGCCATTCTATTTCCCGCTCCCCAAACCGGTGGTATATCCATATATTCCTGTGGCGGGTCGGTTTCGGCGGGACCGCCATGAGGGTGGGAGGCATCTAAAAGCAGCGGTATGTTACCTGTACCGTTAACATTGGGGGTCCTCCAGAAATTTTCAGCCGGCCGTCCACCCGGACTTCTTCCCGGCTCTGGATCATAAACCCAGTCGTTTATCCCGTAGCTGCCATCATCACCGTGCCAGCTCCAGGCCTTAAATCGAAGCGGCCTTTCCTCCTGCTCTATTTTAGCGGCCATTGGGCAGAGGCGCAGCTTAGGGTCCCTGTATAGCGGGCGCAGCGCTTCTATCCACATAAAGCCCTCAATATGATACCCAAGACTCCTCATAAACTTGCCATCGTTATCATCAACATACATTGAAAAGATGACGCCCCATTGTTTCAGTTTTGCCTGACAGGCGACCAGTCGTGCCTGTTTTTTTACACGTTGTAGTGCCGGCATTAATATCGCCATCAACAGCGCGATAATGGAGATTACTACCAAAAGCTCTATTAGTGTAAATCCTTCTTTTCTGCGCATAATAATGCCTTTTTTTCAGGGCTTGAAGAATTTCTTATTGAAAATCCCCTGACCAGTAAGAAAGGTCAGCCCTGAAAGACTGGCCTTTTGTTGTGCTACAGATATCTATCTCTTAATAATCTTTATAACGTTGCAGCCATCGCGGCCAATCGCCCGGCAGGATACCGCCGGCTCTTGTGTACGGGCCCATTGTATCAAACGCACGATGCCATTTCAATGTCCAGTTTTCCTTAAGCCCGGTATTTCTGATGGACCAGTCCATAAAAAGCATGTTAATAAACCCGTTGTGCCGGTCGATGCAGAAATGGTTCATTTCCCCGGATGTACCCTGGTCGCCTATCCCGAACCCGTCCATAACCGGCATCGGCTCGTCTGTGTGACGCGGCCAGCCGTCATGCCATGTGGAGTCACCGAACACCGGTATTTGATGTGCTCCTTTAACGTTCTGGGTATTTTTCCAGAACCATTCTTCCAGGCGGGCGCCACGGTTTCCGTGCATATAGTTGGTCCAGGAATTTATGCTATAGCTGAAGGTATAAATGTATGAGCCCCCTCCGGGAAGGTCCATGTCGCGCCATGCGGCCTTAAATGTACCCCAGTCAGCCCCACTTTCCATAACTCTCGTTGCTGTGGGGCAGAGAAGCATGTCCCAGTTATCGTTGTAGTATGGCCGCAGTGCATTCGGCCACAATGTCGTCTCACTCCCGGAGCCCCAGCCTTCATTGAAATAGCCGTCATAGTCATCTGTGTAAAACTTGAACATAAGGCCCCACTCTTTCAGTCTCGCCTGGCACGAAACCGACTGTGCCTGTTTCTTTACCCGTCCCAGTGCGGGCATCAATATCGCCATCAATAGCGCAATAATAGCGATCACTACCAAAAGTTCTATCAAGGTAAATCCCGCCCCGTTAGGGGGCTTTTTTCTAACGGGGCCCGTTAGAAATCTTTTACCTGCCCCATTAGAAATTCTCATTTCTAACGAGATAAACCCTCTTCGGCTTCTCATGAAAATACTCCTTTTGCGGTGAATAAATAAGTTTTTCGAGAATCACAACCCGTACCCTGGCATTTTACCATATAACCGGCTGCAATTCAAGCGATAAATAGCCAATTTTTTCTGTGGGCGTGGCCAGATTTTCTGGGAGGCGATTTCTTGGTTGTCAATACTTATTCACAAGGTGTAATAACGTCACTTTTGTCATTCTAAACCGGCTGATTACCCGGCATTGCGGAAGAATTGTTAAATTAAAGGAGTATGCTATAATTGTCCTGCATAAATCTGCAGGTCTATAATACGATAAATGCGTGGTGGTTAATGGTAGTTATTCGGCGCCATCCCCAAGCTCGTCCCGATTTTTCGGGACTCGCTTGAGGCTGCCACCCATCAAATTAAATGTTGCAGAATACTAAGATAAGCAGTGCATCGAATACTGTACGAAATACGCAATTATGACGTTTTTGCCGGCTAATATCGGTTCATTTAGTAAGCCCGTTCAGCGGTTGTGGGATTGTATGAATCCGTGCACGCTTTGTCCGCGCAGGTGCAAAGTCTATCGCAGCAAGGGCCAAACCGGCTTTTGTGGGGTCGCTTGTTTGCCCATCGTTAGCTCTGTGGCTCCCCATTTCGGCGAGGAGAGTGTCCTTGTCGGCTCCGGTGGGTCAGGCACCATATTTTTTGCCGGCTGTAATTTAGGTTGTGTTTTCTGTCAGAATTTCGATATAAGCCATCATCGCCACGGACGCCAGATGACAATTGAGCAGTTAGCTCAGTCTATGCTCGAATTGCAAAATTATGGCTGCTCAAATATTAATTTCGTGACTCCTACCCACGTTATACCGGCCATTACGGCTGCGATTGAATTGGCAAGGAAAAAAGGCCTGACGCTGCCGGCAGTCTATAATACCGGCGGCTATGATTCGGTTGAGACGCTCAAGCTGCTCGAAGGATTCGTGGATATTTATATGCCGGATATGAAGTATTCTGATACCAAAGTTGCTGAGGAGCTTTCAGCCGCGCCGGATTATCCGGAGGTAAATTTCGCAGCTATCAAAGAGATGCACCGCCAGGTTGGTGATCTTCAGGTAAAAAATGGCTTAGCTACGCGCGGGCTTTTGGTCAGACATTTGGTTTTGCCGGAGAAGTTAGCCGGCAGCTTGAAAATAATAGATTTTTTAGCAGGGCAGATTAGCACTTCAACAACCATTAACGTAATGGACCAGTACCGTCCCTGCTATGAAGCCTCCTCACACCCTAAAATAAACCGCAGGCCGACCTTTGAGGAAATCGAATCTGTTCGCAGGTATGCCATCGAAAAGGGCTTAAATGTTCTTTTGTAATTCGTGACGGGTGGCATCCTCAAATTTCATTTGGGCGTGTTCTTATTGAAATTGCTCTTTTAATTGTTTAGCGTTTTTTATGGCGTGGGCGCCGATGTCGTTGTTGAAATAGACGTAGATGCCAAGTGCCTCGTGCTTGTGCTCTTTGAGCCATTTGGCCCAGTTCTTTAATGCGGATTTTGAATAGCTGCCTGAGTATCTGCCTGTTGTGCCGTGGAAGCGAATGTAGATTATGTCGCTGACAATGCTTCTTGGCGATTCATTGCCGGGCATGTCGTGAATGCAGAATCCAGCTCGAAGTTTACAAAGGAGTTCAAACGTGTCTCCAACGTACCAGCTTTTGTGTCGAAATTCAAAGACGGCAGGGGGCTTATCTGGGAGTAGCCTGATAAAAGTTTTGAGCAGGTCAAGGTCTATGTGCAGACTCGGTGGCAGTTGATATAAAACAGGGCCGAGCTTGCCTTTCAATAAGGCGATTCTTTCGAAGAAGCGCTGCAGTGGTTCGGAGGCATCCTTTAGTTTCTTGATATGAGTTATATATCGATTGGCCTTTACGGCGTAAAGGAAACCTTTGGGGGCGAGTTTGTGCCATCTCTGTAGAGAATGCTCTTTCGGGAGGTGGTAGAAGGTGTTGTTGATTTCGACGGTGTCGAAATGCTGTGCGTAGTGCTCGAACCATTTGCTCTTCGGCAACCCGGCGGGATAGAACAGCTCCTTCCAGTGGTCATAATACCATCCCGAGGTGCCTATTCGAATATCACAATCAGCTTTGCTCATAGAGGATATTTTAACACTTTGAATGGTTTTGAAAACGGTTATAATTCAACCTTATGAAGAACGCCATCCTGAGCGAGCTTTTTGATGAAATGGCCGATATTATGGAGATACTCGGCGAGGACCGTTTCCGTATCAACAGCTATCGAAAAGTCGCGCGGGTTATTGGCGATATGCCGACCGACGTCGAGACGCTGCTGGCAACGGGCCAATTAGCAAAGATACCCGGCATCGGAAAATCAAGCCTTGCCAAAATTGAAGAATTTGTAAAGGCCGGCACGATAACCGCCCACCGTCAGTTGCTCAAGAAAATCCCGCCAAAGTTATTGGAATTGCTCACCGTGCCCGGTATGGGGCCGAAGGGCGTAAAAGCAGTTTATGAAAAACTAAATGTAACGAGCATCGCCAAGCTGAAAAGTGCAATTAAGAGCGGCTCTCTTGCTACACTGCCCGGCTTTGGCGATAAAAAGGCGGCAGCGATCGCAAAAGGTATCGAATTTCTGGAAAAGTCCACCGGCCGAATACGCCTCGACCAGGCCTTAGAAGCGGCAGAGCTGGTCAAGATATTCCTACAAGGGCTATCCGGCATAAAGATAGTCCAGACCGCGGGTTCATTGCGACGATGGGCCGAAACCATCGGCGATGTTGACGTCCTCGTTGCCGCAAAAAAGGGTAAGCAAATCGTGCAGGCATTTACCAATGCAGGGTTTGTCCAGGAGGTCCTCGCAGCCGGGCCGACAAAAGGCTCGGCGATTATCCAAACGGCGACCAGCCCCGTACACGTCGATGTCCGCGTAGTTCCGCAGGAAAGTTTCGGTGCTGCGGCGCAATACTTCACCGGCTCAAAACAACATAACGTGCGCTTGAGAGAAATCGCCATCAAGGCTAAGTTGAAGCTGAATGAATACGGTCTGTTCAAGGCAGAAAGAAAAGTTGCAGGGCCGGTCGAAGAAGAAATCTACCAAAAGCTCGGCCTTGATTATATCGAGCCGTTGCTTCGCGAAGACCGTGGTGAGGTAGAGGCTGCAAAAAACAATTCTCTGCCTGAGTTGATTGAGTTGGGGGACGTCAAGGGCGACTTCCACGTTCACACAAACGCGTCCGATGGCGATTGCGATATATCCGAACTTGCCCAGGCTGCGAAAGAGATAGGCTATAAATATATTTGTATTACAGACCACTCACGGTCGTCGGCAATCGCCAATGGCCTGTCGGCAGAACGATTGGCTCAGCAAATCAAGCAAATCCGCAAGCTCAACGAAACACTAAAAGGCATAACCATCTTAGCGGGAACAGAGGTTGACATCCATGCCAACGGGTCATTGGATTTCGATGATAAATTGCTCGCTGAGCTTGACTTTGTAATAGCTGCGATACATTCGGGCCTGGCCAGCCCGCGTGAAAAGGTGACGATGCGTACATTGAAGGCGATGGATAATCCATACGTTAACTGCATCGCTCACCCGACGGGTAGGCTCATTGGCCAGCGAGAGGCAATGGATCTCGATATTGACGCTGTAATCAAGCACGCTGCCAAAACGCAAACCGCATTAGAGGTTAATGCAAATCCGTGGCGTTTGGACCTCAAGGATACCCATTGCAGGATGGCAATCGAGGCGGGAGTCAAGCTGGCCATCGGAACCGATGCGCACAGTGTTGCCGGTCTCGGCCTGATGGGCTTTGGTGTGGCCACCGCCGCCCGAGGCTGGGCAACGAAAGCCGATGTGCTTAATACCCTCTCACCAGCTAAAATCAAAAGCTGGGCCAATAGCAAAAGACCCAAGTAAAGTCAACACCGGTCAGGGCTGGTTTTATGCACTCTGTACTCTCAAGCGGTTATCACGTTTAATACGTTTGCCGCTACAGGCGGTCGGTAAAAAAAATTAAAAAAACAGCAAAAAGACCTTGCAAAAGTACAGCATTAGAGGTATAATCAAAAAAAATTGACATAGGCAGGCTAAAATCCATTATATTTGTGCGTGCCATCATAATTCATACGTTTGTTATTTCATACCAGTCCTGCCTTTAACAGATAAGAGATTTTCCTTTTGTAGTAACGTCGTTGTGCTTTCTCTGGATTGTTCTTGAGGATAATTGAGTTATGCGCAGTCGGGACTTTGGTATGTGCTTCTATTGGTCCAATCTACAGGCTCTTGGACGAGCAATGATGCCTTTTGCGCCTGATTACCATTCTCTTTTGGCCGTGAGCAATCGCTCACGGCCCATTTCGCCTGATAATGGGACTATGCTTTGGCTGCGTGGGCCGGGGTGTTATCATATATATTTATATTGTTCTTTTTGAAAGGATAGGAAAATGAGAGGGAAAGCAAATTTTGTAAGATGCCTGCTGTGCGTGTTATTTTTTGCTTGGCCAGTTCAGGCGAAATATGGGGGTGGCAGCGGAGAGCCAAACGACCCATACCTGATTTACACGGCCGAGCAGATGAACGCCATCGGAGCTAACTACGACGACTGGGACAAGCACTTCAAATTAATGGACGATATCGATTTAAGCAGCTATACGGGAACAGCCTTCAATATCATTGGGACCGGTCCGGGGAATCGCTTCAAAGGCGTATTTGACGGCAACGGCAAGAAAATCTCAAACTTCAGCTACACTTCCACAAATAGAGACTACACAGGACTCTTCGGATACGTCTCTGGAAAAAATGAGCAGATAAAGGATTTGGGATTGATTGCTCCGAATATTGATGCGGGAGCAGGAAACTGTGTCGGTTCGCTGGTAGGTTGGCTTGGAAGTGGAACCATCACGAACTGCTATGCTGAGGGCGGCAGCGTTTCGGGAAAGAGGTGGATCGGCGGCCTGGCGGGATACAATTGGGGCGAAATTAAGGACTGTTATTCAACCGGCGACATTTCGGGAGATGAACGGGTAGGCGGACTAGTTGGAGATAATGACGGCTCAATCACCAACTGCTCTGTCAATGGAAACGTTGGTGGAAGTGACAATGTCGGCGGATTGGTGGGGGATAATAGCGGCTCAATCACCAACTGTTCTGTCACTGGAAACATTGTGGGAAATGACGATGTCGGCGGTCTGGTGGGACGGAACGATGGTAGGGTCATGGCCTCTTGTTCGTTTGCCAAGGTTAAGGGGCGAGACGAGGTGGGTGGCCTTGTGGGACTGAACTCACACAACGCTGAGACTGTCGACTGCTACGCCAATGGGGATGTTGTTGGCCAATGGGATGTAGGCGGTCTCGTGGGGAGCAACTCCGTACAAGTTTCGCGCACCGGGGAGCAGTTCTCTGGTATAGTACGCAATTGCTACTCGGCCACAGCAGTCTCAGGGAACCAGCAAATCGGAGGACTCATAGGGCGCAATGAGGATGGCAAAGTTAGCGGTTGTTTCTGGGATATCGAGACCAGCGGCCAGACTACGAGCTATGGTGGCGAGGGCAAGACGACAGCCGGGATGAAGGATCCAAACACGTTTATAGATGCCGGTTGGGACTTTGTCGGCGCGCCTAATGGGCCCAGTGACACATGGGCAGAGCCTGATGGGGGCGGATATCCAGTTCTTTGGTGGCAGCTTTCTCCTTTGCCGGCATTGCCCACCTACTCAGGGGGAACGGGTGAGCCTGACGCTCCTTACCTGATCTCAACAGTTGATGAATTGAACAGTATCGGCCATAATCCAAGATTGATGGCCGTACATTTCAAGTTAATTGACGATATTGATTTGACAGGGATTAACTTTTTCATAATAGGTAACGAAGTGTTTCCGTTCACCGGCGTTTTTGACGGCAACGGTCATACAATCTCAAACTTCAGTTACACTTCTACAGATGCAGCGTGTATAGGACTTTTTGGGTACGCGGCTGGCGCAGAGATCAAAGATTTAGGATTGATTGGTCCTAATGTCGAGGTGGACGGAGGAGATTTTCATGGTTCCCTGGTTGGGTACTTAGAGGGGGGAGCCATCACAAACTGTTACGTTGAGGCAGGCAGCGTTTCTGGAATTGATTATGTCGGCGGTCTGGTGGGCAGTAGTAGTGGCTCAATAACCGACTGCTATGCTACCGGGGACGTTGACGGAAATAACCATGTAGGCGGACTGGTGGGGAGTAATGACAGCGCAATCACTAACTGCTATGCTATCGGGCACGTTACTGGCGATGGTGCTGTCGGTGGCTTCATGGGACAGAATTCAGGCGCCGTTACGAATTGCTTTTCGAACTGCAGCGTCGACGGGGAGGATGATGCTGGCGGTCTGGTGGGAAAGAACGGTGGTAGCGTCACGACCTCTTATTCGTATGCCAGCGTTCAAGGGCGAAACGCGGTCGGTGGCCTTGTGGGACGGAACTCCCGCAGCGAGATTATCGACTGCTACACCAGGGGGGATGTTGTTGGCCAGTGGTATGTAGGTGGACTTGTGGGCAGTAACGGCACAGGTAGCACAGGTCCAATACTCAATTGCTACTCGGTTACAGCCATCTTAGGAGGTCATCAAACCGGAGGACTTGCAGGGTCCAATCCATTTGCTAAAGTTCACCATTGTTTCTGGGATATCGAGACCAGCGGCCGGACTAAGAGCTATGGTGGAGAAGGCAAGAACACAGCCGAGATGCAGATGGCCAGCACATTCTTAGATTCCGGTTGGGACTTTCTGGACGAGACCGAAAACGGCACCGAAGATATCTGGTGGATTCTCGAAGGCCAGGACTATCCCCGACTGTACTGGGAACTAATGACAGATGCCTATTAATTAGCAGAAGGACAGAGACTTCTTATTTACTAACTGTGGCTGGTGATTTTTTTTTGCGTTGCTCTTTAGATAATGGAAATATGCTGTGGTTGTGTAGGCCATGGTATCATCATATTTTAACAATTTTTTGAAAGGGTAGTAAAATGAGAGGGAAAACAAATCTTGTAACATGGCCGGCATGCGTGCTGTTTCTACTGGTGGCGGTATGCACGGCTGCGGCAGGCGAGGTCATCTACGTTGATTCCGATGCCGACGGTTTTAATATCGGTATAAGCTGGGAGCATGCCATCGACTCCCTGCAGGATGCTTTATTGCTTGCCTATTTTTCGGAGAAGCCGGTGGAAATACGCGTTGCTCAAGGTATTTATACGCCCGATAGAGGAATTGGTATCATGCCGGGGGTTCGTGAGGCTTCGTTTCAACTCATGAATGGTGTTACTATTAAAGGTGGCTATGCTGCAAACTTAAGAGGCCGCCGGGGGGATCCTGATGACCGTGATATCAACCAATACAAAAGCATTCTGAGTGGCGACCTTAATGCCGACGATGGCCCAGAGTTAACCAATGTCGAGGAGAACAGCTATCATGTGCTAATGGCCAGCGGAACCAACGTAACAGCAGTGCTGGACGGTTTCACCATTACCGGCGGTAACGCCGATGGCCTACTCCCTTACGACCATGGCGGCGGAATGTACAACGATAAGAGTAGTCCTACCCTGACCAATTGCACCTTTAGCGGGAACTCGGGAGGGGGTGGCGGCGGTGGGATGTACAACGTTGACAGTAGCCCAATGTTGGCTGACTGCGCGTTTAGTGGGAACTCGACAACAGGAAGTGGAGGCGGGATGTACAACGACAGCAGCAACCCGGCGCTGCTCAACTGCATGTTGAGCGGAAACTCGGCGCTGAGAAGCGGCGGTGGGATGTACAACGATAAGAGTAGTCCGACGCTGACCAATTGCACATTCACCGAGAACTCGGGAGAGGGTGATGGCGGCGGTGGGATGTACAACGAAGAAAGTAGTCCAATGTTGGCTGACTGCGCTTTTATTGGTAACTCGACAACAGGAAGTGGAGGCGGGATGTACAACGACAGCAGCAATCCGGCGCTGCTCAACTGCATGTTCAGCGGAAACTCGGCGCTGGGAAGCGGCGGGGGGATGTACAACCGCTACACCAGTCAGCCGAGTTTGACCAACTGCATATTCAGCGGGAATTCGGCCAGAGACGGCGGCGGGATGGAGAACCTCAACACCAGCCAACCGACATTGTTCAACTGCACGTTCAGCGCCAACTTCGCAGCAAATGCTGGGGGCGGAATCTCCAACATCCAGGATGGCCACCCAATGCTCGTCAACTGTATCCTCTGGGGCAGTACACGCGAGGCGATCAGGGGCAGTACAAGCGAGGTGATCGAAGGACCGGCCAGCGTCTCATACAGCGATGTGGAGGGCGGCTGGTTGGGCGAAGGCAACATTAATGCCGCACCTTATTTCGTAGATCCAAACAATGGCGATTATCATTTGAAGTCGCAGGATGGCCGATGGGACCAGGCCAGCGAAAGCTGGGTCATAGACGAGACAAGCAGCCCGTGTATCGACGCGGGCGACCCGAACGACCCGGTTGGTCTTGAGCGTTTCCCCAATGGCGGCCGAATCAATATGGGCGCCTATGGCGGCACACCGGAAGCCAGCCTATCACCACGGCAACTACCACTTTTGCCTGGTCAGGCTTCCAATCCCAACCCTGCTGATGGGGCTGTCGATGTAGATGTAGATGCCAATTTGACCTGGACGGCCGGCTTAGATGCCGTCTCACATAATGTGTATTTCGGACCCAGTATTAATGACATGGTGCTTGTATCATTTCATCAGACCATAACGGAATTCGAGCTCGAAAGGTTGGATTATGAATTCACTTACTACTGGCGTATAGATGAGGTCAATGGCGAGGGTGAGATAATAACCGGTGCAGTTTGGACATTTACAACAGTTCCTCCACCACCGCCACCACCGCCACCTAAAGGCAGGACTTGTTTTCTCGCTGATACGCCCGTGTGGGTAGATAGGGCACTTGTGCAAATCTCGAAAGTTGTCGCAGGCCAGACAATTGGTAAAGTTACCTGTCTGGCAAACACATCCATGCAAATCGAAAAACTTGAAGAGCACGAGGGAACGTTCGTATGTTATGACGTTTTACTTGAGAGTGGAAATTGCATCAGCGTTGCTGATTGTCACTACTTCCTGACAGAATCCGGGCGATGGGTAGCACTGCAAAATCTAAAAACAGGGACGAAACTTCAAACAGCAAAAGGTTCGATAGGGATTATAAGCGTAAACAAGAGACCAATGCCTTATGTTGGGAAGGTTTATAATCTCAAAGTCGAAGGATCAGACCGGTACAAGGTAGGTAAAGATGCGGTTATAGTTCGTGATTACTAAGACGCCACGGTTTGTGTTCGGCCTCTGTTAGTTGGCTCGATTGCATAAACAGAGCGATACTTATGCCGAAACGGTGACTGCAAAGTTGACTCCAAGGGTCTTATCATTATGCTCTTTCATTGGCTGGAAGAAAAACAGCTTAACAGCGAGTACATCAGCCATAACTGAAATGTCGGTTTGGAAGAACCTTCTTCGAGAAAGAAGGGAAGCTGTCATGCGCAAGCCAAAAGGCTTTACGTTAATAGAGCTTTTGGTGGTGATTTCCGTCATTGTGTTATTGATGGCCATATTGCTGCCGGTGGTTCAACGAGTCCGAAACCAGGCCAGGGCGGTTGTCTGTCAGGCGAACCTAAAGCAGTGGGGAACAATACTGGGCCTATACGTGGAGGAAAACCAGGGACGGCTCCCCCGCCACGGAAACGGTTGGATATGGCTTCTGCGCGGCTCAGCCCCCAACGAAGATGACCCGAACGGACCTGAGATATTGAACCCCGTTTACACTAAAGGTATAGCCTTTTGCCCAATGGCCATTAGATCTGGTCGGGAAGTACCGCGCACGTTTAGAGCCTGGGAGTTTACGCTCAATGGTGCGCCGGTTCGCGGCAGCTATGGGTTCAACGGGTGTCTAACTTGGCGTCTTTTGGGTAGGGGATTCCGCCACGACCCGCGTGGCCCGGATGTTTTCTCCCTGAGGGGAAAAGGAAGCATCCCGGCTCTTCTGGATAGCCAAGGTCCCTTAGGTTCCCCTTGCGCGAACGACCGGCCGCCGCCATCGGATAGGTCTGGAGGCAACAATATGTTGTGCTTTTCCATAAACCGGCACGATAGGTGTATAAATAGCCTCTTCCTGGATTGGTCGGTCAGAAGGATCGGTATCAAACAACTCTGGACATTGAAGTGGCATCCAGATTTTGACAAGGCGGGCCCCTGGACCAAAGCTGGCGGCGTCTGGCCCGAAGACTGGCCCCGATGGATGAGAAACTTCAAGGATTACTGATGAAAATGAGAAAACACAACGCCTTTACGTTAATAGAGCTGCTGGTGGTTATTTCCGTCATAGCCTTGCTGCTGGCGATACTGCTCCCGGTAACTCAACGAGTCCGCAGGCAGGCAAGGTCCGTGGCGTGCCAATCCAACCTGCGTCAGTGGGGGATTGTCTTCAGCATGTATTCCGGCGAAAACAATGGAAGATTTCCTTATCAATTTCCCATGGGTGCTGGCGACCATGTATGGCCTCATGCACTTCGCAGCTACTATTCGGATAGTAATGACTTACTGTTCTGCCCGACTGCCAGGCGCTGCCGGATCAGGCCGGATAATCCATTTTCGACGTCGGGCACCGGCCACATGTTGAGGATTGTAGGCGGCAAGTCCACCGCCTGGGAGTATAGGTTTGATTTAGGACCATGGAAAGCACATTATTTCGGCAGTTACGGCTTAAACGGACGGTCAATCTTTTTTCGCACGGACGAACCCGATGTACGCAAGACCGTGAACAGCGTACCGGTTCTTCTCGACTGTGCATACATGGACGCCAGGCCGTGGCCGTTTGACCGCCCTCCCGAATATGAGGACCAGATCGACCGGCCCGGCGATATCAAGTACTTCTGCATCAACCGGCACGACGGCGGAATAAACAGCCTCTTCCTGGATTGGTCCGTGCGCAGGGTCGGGCTAAAAGAGCTGTGGACGCTCCGGTGGATGCCCCACTACAGCGCCCGAATGCTCTCTCACAGCCCCTGGACCAAAGCCGGCGGCGCCCTGCCCGAAGACTGGCCCCGATGGATGAGAAAATTTAAGGATTACTGATGAAAATGAGAAAACACAACGCCTTTACGTTAATCGAGCTGCTGGTGGTGATTTCCATTATTGTCTTATTGATAGCGATTTTACTGCCCTCCCTCCAAAGGGTCAGAAAACAGGCCAGGGCTGTTGTCTGTCAGGCGAACCTGAAACAGTGGGGAACGGCAGTGGCCCTATACACCGAGGACCACCAGGGACGCCTTCCCCGCAACTTTGTCGTTGGTTATAGCATATGGTTTCTCGTCGGCTCGGTCGTAAGCAGCGATGACCCGAACGTACCTGAGTCATTGCACCCCCTTGACACGGAAGGCATAGCCTGCTGCCCCATGGCCGTCAAACGTGGGAGGGGCGGATTCACTTATATGGTCAGTGGTGAAACGCGTGTGGAGGGATGGTCGGGTTCAACATTTGAAGCCTGGGAGATGACAAGCCCCGGTCCACCGTTCCGCTGCAGCTATGGGTTAAACGACCGGTTGTTCCACCGTCACTTCCTATTTGATGATTCTGCTCCACCTCGCTATCGTTACCGTCAGTCCTACACGGACATCTCATCTATTAGAGGCAGGTCAAAAATCCCCATGCTTCTCGATTCCACAATCCCTCAGTCTCGGCCTGATCATGTCTTTGAGCCGCCAAGAATCCCTGGTTTTGGCCCTGGCATGGCACCATTTTGCATCAATTGGCACAACGGGCACGTCAACGGTCTTTTCCTCGATTGGTCCGTCAGAAAGGTTGGGCTCAAAGAGTTGTGGACGCTGAAATGGCACATGCAGTTCGACACGGCTGGCCCCTGGACCAAAGCCGGCGGCGTCCAGCCCGAAGACTGGCCTGAATGGATGAGAAAGTTTAAGGACTACTAAAGACTCTGTCGCATAAAGAGCCGGATGCCTGGAATGCACCAATTGGCAAAGGAAAGAGATACAGGATTGTCTTGTTGCGTGTTGTTCGTTGTGGCAGTACTATGTGGTCCATGGTATAGTTCTAAGATTGTCTCCAAGTCCAGTCGCACATTCTAAGGGATTTAATGACCAAAACAGTGAGTCTTGAAAATTAGAACATTAGAATTTTGGATTTTACAGTTATGCCGTTTAAATCTGCCAAAATTCTGTTAACCGGTTTGCCGGGGTGTGGCAAAACAACCGCTGTAATGAAGATTATAGATAATCTCGACTCCGAGAGAATAGCGGGATTTTATACGCAGGAGATTCGGCAAAATAAAACGCGCAAGGGCTTTCGCTGGAAGCGACTCGATGGGGCCGAGGGGACACTTGCACATATCAATATAAAAGGGCCTTCGAGAGTTGGTAAATACGGTGTGGATGTTGCGGGTTTTGAAAATTCAGTGGTGCCGATTTTGGATGTTGGGCGAGCAGATACGGAGTTGTTTGTTATTGACGAGATTGGGAAGATGGAATGTCTGTCCAAGAAGTTTGTCGCTGCGGTGCGCCGACTCTTTGCCTCCGAGAAGTCGGTATTAGCCACTGTGGCGCAAAAAGGTACCGGCCTTATTTCTGAGGTAAAAAATTACCCCAACACCAAACTATTTAATCTAACCGGCGCCGGTCGGGATAAAACAGTAGCTGAAATCTTACAAATCCTATCATTTCTGAAGAGGCCTTCACGGTAAATTGGAAAATCCACGAAATGTGGACCGGTAAGAATTACAAGGTATGGACGGGTTTATAGAATTTGTTGCCGACCTGTGTAGAACCCACCAAGAAACTATCTCAAAAACGTCACCCTGAGCGAAGCGAAAGGTCTGGTTGGAATAAGAGATTCTTCACTTCGTTCAGAATGACAACTTGTGTTTTGAGACGGTTTCTAAGCCCTGGCATGCTCGGATTTATGATTTTTTGTCTCAAGTTCCGGTTTTACAATATGTTGCAAAATCCGAACACAGGACGAGAAAAAGACTTGCCATATTGTACCGGAGAAGTTAAAGTTTTGCGAAGTATTATTTCCGGTAAGGCAAGTATGAAGCAGGGTAGCCGATGAAAGTGCAAACTGTGAGCTATTAACAGGAGCCAAAGGAGAAATGCAAACCGAGCTTGAATATCGAACCTTAATCGACCTTTTTAATGGGTCCCTGAGTAAAATCAAACCTTTAGATAAAGAATGCCTGGAAATAATTAGAACAGAACGCAGGGAAAAGCTCACCTTCGAACAATTGAAAACAAGGGCACGAGATTTTGCTTTATGGCTTATTCAAGACAGGGACATCCATATCAAAGACAAAGTAGCGGTATTGGGAAAGAACCGTGCGGATTGGGACGTGGCCCTTTGGGGGATTATATTGGCCGGTGCTGTTCCGGTATTGATTGACCCGGAAAGACCGGTCGAAGGAGTACAAAATCATGTGCTTAATACCGATGCACGACTAATCGTTATGGCTGACGATTATCAGGATGCCGGTTCCCGGCAGGAGCTAAAAGAATGGGCCTCCGGTCGGGACATAGGTCTAATCGAGATGACCGTCTATGAGAAAATCGGCGTTAGCAATACTGAAACGAATGAATTTTTTGATAAAGTTCGAGATGACATACAAGCTGATGACACGGCTGTTATTTTGTGCACTTCCGGCACGACCGGCGACCCGCGGGAAGTTGAGCTGACTCACACTAATTTTATTGCTAATCTTCAGGGTTCCGTGGAGAAGATAAAAATAACTCACGAAGATACGCTCGGACATATCCTGCCACCGCATCACTCTTTTGGTCTTACAGTTGGCAAACTGCTGCCTTTTTGCGTCGGGGCAAGTAATATTTACATCAACAAATACCGCCGAATATCCGAACTTATCAGGGACAAAAGTGTAACCATCTTCATTGGAATACCTGCTCTTTTTACGGTTCTGGCCAAAAAAATTGAAGAAAGCCTCGCCGAGCAAAAGAAAGGAAACCTGCTCGTCAAACTGCTTGACCGCTACCTGCCGAAAATAGTTGGAAAAAGAATCGTAAGAAGGTTAGGCTGGAACAAACTTCGATTTTTCTTTTCAGGAGCAGCCCCAATGCCTAAGTGGGTTCTGGGAGTGTTCTGGCGAAGGGGCTTACTACTGTACGAGGGCTATGGCACTACGGAAAACTCACCCGTTTACGGTTTCAACGACAATCCCGGAAAATTGGGCTCTGTTGGTAAACCCATCACCACTCTGCAGGTAAAGATTGTCAACGAAGAAGGGCAAAGTCTCCAACCCGGTGAAAAGGGCGAGATTGCCCTCGGCGGGCCGTGTATTATGAAGGGATACTATAAAAATCCCAAAGCTACCCAGGCTGTCGTTAAGACAGACGACAAAGGCATCCGCTGGCTGCTTACCGGCGATTTGGGCTACCTGGATGAGGATGGAAATCTTTCCATCACCGGTAGAAAAAAATACCTTATTGTGCTGCCCGGCGGTAAAAATGTTAATCCTGAATTAGTTGAATCAGCTCTTTCACAGGCTCATTATGTAAGAGAGGTATTGGTGGTTCCGGATTTGCGAAAAGACTCGGTCGGTATAGAACAGGAGACTGTCAGGGCAATCGTCCGACCGGACTGGGACGTAATAAAGACCCATACCAGTTTTTCATACTCTGATTTGGTAAAAGAGCCACAGGTCCTCAAGACCATTATGTGGCAAAGCGTTAATGTTAACTTTCGCACTTTTTAGACGGCTGATTTTAATGATTTTTCAATATAAACATACCAACCTTCCGATGTCTTTATTGGAAATAAAAATAAAACAGGGAGGTTGGCATGAGTACAACTGTT
>Ga0114930_10002353_pt1 | contig 17113 bp, 15 predicted proteins | sample AnhtaG_FD_87300 | JGI IMG/M metagenome (GOLD analysis project Ga0114930, IMG submission 87300) | Deep subsurface microbial communities from Anholt, Denmark to uncover new lineages of life (NeLLi) - Anholt_01485 metaG | ecosystem: Environmental > Aquatic > Marine > Oceanic > Sediment | place... | reverse complement strand
AATATAATATTATTATTTACCTTTGTCAAGGAAATAATGTTTATTTTTAAACATTTCTGCCTTATAAAAAATATGGAGCATGATATGTGCATGCTCCAATATTAAATGCGAGTTGTTAAAACTTAAAAAATCGTATATATTTAGTTATTTGAACTCGTTTAATTTTTCACCCTTACCCTTACCCCGAGTACTCGGGGTAACATCTCATCGTTCCCCTGAGTAATTGGGAGAACACATATGATAACCCCGAGTTCTCGGGGTCACAAACAGGGATAAATTAAATTATTCTCAGCCAGAGGCAGATCCGCCTAAGGCGGAAAATAGCAAAATCAGATGACTAAATCCTTACAAAAAAATCTAATCACAACAAAAGCCGGGGAAACAATACTTACTACTCAGGTCATTAAATTGTTTGCATTTTGAATGGTTTTTACTTCGCTGTCTCCCGAGTACTCGGGATTCACCTTCGACTTCTTTTACTTTTTGTGTATATTATAACCGGCGAGGTGAAGAACACCTCGCCGAGCAAATATACACGATTATATAATAAAATGTAAACTATTTAATGCTCTCCGTAATATTTTCGCTGTTTTTGAGGTTTTCTTCCCCTTCTTTCCACATAGTGGTGGATTCCAATGGGATGTGAGAACACTGCAGAGTAAAGTCTCTATATGCGACACAAAATATCTTTACCAGGAGGACGTCCGGTACGCTCGTGGCTTTGAATTATTACCCTATCCTTATCTGATGAAGGCACGTCAAGAAATATGTATTGTGTCCCAGAATTCATTTGCTTGAAAGAATTTGTTCTACAAACTTTTGTGAATATCTTAGTGAACGATAAATACGCATTCGTGTACCGTTTGGCAAAAGGTCCGGATTCAAATATTCCCAAACAATTTCTCCAGCAGGAGTAACTTCGAATAACCTCCCACCGGTAGAATCAACTATAAATGTATTCCCATTGGGCAGTCTTTGACACCCTCCCATTATGGGAGAGAAAAATGATTTAGGTGGAGCAGCTTTATATTCCCAGACAATCTTTTCTGTCAACGGATTCAGTTCAATAATCCGGGTATATCCTCTTTTTTCCTTTATTCCGTTGTCATAAATCAGGATGTTCCCGTTATTAAGCATCGTGGGATTATGCTGTTTTTCCAGCTCGCCCGGTCCCCAAGCCCACACAATTTTGCCCGTTTCTCTATCAATCACTCCAATAGTGTTAGTATTTCTTGGGCTAAACAGGATATTTCCTTTTTTAAACCTTGAATCTTTTTTTGCTGATGGATTGTCTCTCAACACCTCGACACTATTTGTGTGAGCCCAATCATTTAGAGGACGCGGAAAAAGTTTTTCCTTTACACGAATAGGTATTGGAAAATCGACATCCACAAAATTTTTTAACTCTAAAGCGTGTTGGTCTGTATGCCATTCCCAAACGACCTTTTCTTTCGGTGTAATTTCTATTAAGCAATCGCTTTCAAGGATGTATGAGCCTACTGCATTATTGATAACACGTTCATGGCAAATTACCAGAAAGTTGCCGTTTTCGAGTTTTTCAAAATCATGATGAACGGCAATATTCATTTTCCATACTAAATTACTGTCCCAGTCAAGTTCAAATAACATACCCCCGATACGTTTTCTATAATCATTCGGGATGAGTACTATTATATTACCGTTAGGTAAAAGTTCGGAATTTTCCCATTGGAATCCCTGTGGATAAGACCAGCGGTGAATTATATTGCCATTCATATCAATAAGAACTGCCTCTTCTCGAGGGCGGCTGTTATAAAGAGTATACCCTTTATAACTTTTATCCGGTATGTAAATGGTTACGTCTGCCCTTTTCACAAGCTCCTGACCTAGCGAAAAACATATGCTACAAATCATTAAACCGACAACAATGCAGAAAAATACAATTACTTTTCTCATTTTTATCTCACTCGACCTATATAATTCATGAATTCATTTTTTGGAATATATGTGATTAATATTATTGATATTAATAAATTACCCTTGAAAAGCAGATTTTTACATTTTTCTTTTTATGTCATTCCCACGAAAGCAGGGAATCCAATGGACAGCACAATATAGATTAACGTTTCAAGATTAATTTAATGTGTGGATTCCCATTTTGTGTTAGAATACGGCAGAGTAAAGTTTCTATGCTCGATAGAAAACTCTCGCTGTAAGGAGGATGTCCGGTACACTCGTGGCTTTGAATTATTACCCTATCCTTATCTGATGTAGGCATGTCAAGAAATATTTATTGTGTCCCCGAATTTCCTAATCCTTCGTAAATAAGACTTAATAGAAGTGTTCCGACTTGCTTCAAGCTTTCCGGACTGCATTTGTCGGGTGTATCTTCTAAGGTGTGCCAGTACTTACTCCCCACTAAGTCGACATGAATAATATCGATAATCGGGACCCCAGCCTGAATGAGCGGCTGGTGGTCATCTAAAATTTCCGAACCGAGTCTGTTTATGAAAACGGAGAGCTTCAGTAACTGCGCCCGTTTCCAGACTTTATCCACAAGGTCCGGCAGCATCCTTGCAGAATACCCCTCTTTTGGAATACGGAGGTTTTTATCTCCCACCATATCGAGTAATATGCCAAATTTATACGGTGTTCTTGGAAGATTTTTGGCAAAATGCCTTGCCCCGAGGAGGTAATCTTCATGCCTGCTTACTTTTCCGTAATCTTCGCCATCAAACAAGACGACATCCACGGGCACCGGCGGCGGGTACTTCACCATGATGCGGGCAATTTCTAATAATACCGCCACACCGGATGCGCCGTCATTCGCCCCAAGTATAGGCTGTTTTTGAAGCTCCGGGTCTTTTTCACGGTCGGCTCTTGGCCGCGTGTCCCAATGTGCAGCAAGTAAAATTCTTTGAGATTGAGGAGCTTTTCCGGGAAAATGTGCAATAATGTTGGTCAACGTAAAGGTACGGTTTAAGTCTGTATCAGTGAATAAAAAAGGCTGAGTAGATACGTTTATGGTATATTTTTTCAATTCGGCAATCAGAAAATGCTGGCAGTTTTTATGTCCCTCGGAACCGGGATTACGGGGACCAAAAGCGACCTGCTGTTCAAGAAATTTAAAAGCCGATTCACCTGAAAAGAGCCCGGTTGGCGTCTGGATTTGTGAGAAAATTACGGCAAATCCAAGACCAAAAACTGCAAATATTCGTTTAATCATGGTGTTCAAAACATCCGTTTTGATAAAAATATTATCTGCTTAGTAATTTTGCTCAGCTAAATGCTATTAGCTGTCAGCTATCGGTTAAAAATACTTAGATGTTTGTCGAAAGCTGACAGCTAATAAACTACCGTTTTCTTTTTTTTCTTTCCTGCCATTCATTATATGCGACAACGATAGGGATAGCTACAAATATTGAGGAATACGTTCCAATTGAAACGCCGATAATGAGTGCAAAGGAGAAATCCTTGATAATTTCGCTGCCGGAAATGTAAAGTATTACTACCACGACCAGGGTTGTTAACGAGGTAATAATTGTGCGGCTTAAGGTCTGGTTAAGACTTCGATTTATAATTATATTGAAAGCTTCACGTCGTAAAAGCTTTAAATTTTCCCTAATCCGGTCGGAAACCACAATAGTATCGTTCAGTGAATACCCGACAATAGTTAATAATGACGCAACAATTGGCAGAGTAATTTCCTTATCAAAAACGCTGAAAGCCCCGATGGTGATAAAAACGTCATGAATAAGAGCTACGATTGCTCCAATGGCAAATTTGAATTCAAACCGCCAGCTAATGTAGATAATCAGAAGCAAGAGGGCGATACCGATAGACAAAACCGCTTTATTCCTTAATTCCTCACCTATTCTTGGCCCCACGGTCTCACTACGGGTTATAACAATGGTGTTGTTCGGGAAATACTTTTGTAATACTATTGTCAGGGTATCGGCAACATGTGTGATCTCTTCCATTTGTTTGGTGGTAATCAATATTTCATCAGGACTGCCGAATGGTTTAATTTCACTGGTTCCAAGATCAATAGAACTTAAAGCATCCCTGATATCCCCTATACTTTCCGGTTGTTCGAAGTTGATTTCTACCTGTGCTCCTCCAGTAAAATCCAAACCAAATTTAGGTCCTCCATGCGCTATGAGTGAAATCAGTCCAATAGCAATCAGCAGCATTGAAAAAAAGTATGCTTGTTTACGCTTACCGAGAAAATCGATATTAATATCTCGCTTGATTAATTCCATATCCCTTTTATCCTCTGCGTTTCAGTTTTTTATTAAACCGTTATAGTAGTACTTGGACTTCATTTAAACTATAACTTCAACTCCGTGCTTCTTTGGCATATCACCGTTATATGCTCAGCTTTTGCAGCGCCCACCTACCGGTGATAAAATCAAATATACACCGCGTAACGACAATTGCGGTAAACATACTGGAAGAAATACCAATCATGAGCACCAGAGCAAATCCCTTGATTGGACCTGTTCCGTATTGATAGAGTACGACAGCCGCTATCAGGGTCGTTATGTTAGCGTCAAGAATGGTAAAGAACGCACGCGAGTAGCCGCTGTCAATCGCTGCACGAATGGTCTTTCCGGTGAGTAATTCTTCACGTATCCGTTCAAAAATTAATACGTTGGCATCGACTGCCATACCTATCGTAAGGATAAGACCGGCTATACCGGGGAGGGTTAAGGTGGCGTGAAACCCGGCAAGAACCGCCATAATGAAAATGAGATTTAACAGGAGGGCAATATTAGCAATACTGCCCGACATCTTATAATAAACAATCATAAATATAACAACCAATAAAAATCCAATGACGGCTGCGGTTGTTCCTTTCCGAATAGAATCAGCGCCCAATGAAGCGCCTATCGACTGCTCAGCGATGACCTCCATATCCACAGAAAATGCACCCGTCCGGAGAACAATAGCGAGGTCTTTTGCTTCATTCATGGTGGGGATTCCTTCAATCTGAGAGTTGCCGTCGGTTATCTGCGTGCGAACCACAGGAGCAGAGTAAACCTTATCATCGAGTACAATCGCAATGCGCTTATCAATATTAGCGCCGGTAATGTCCTTCCACTTTTTTGCTCCTCCTCGGTCCATTTCCATTGAGACGAGCGGTTTGCCTGCCGTTGTTGGATCATAGCCGGTACCGATATTGACTCTGGCATCCGTCACAACTTCGCCGCCGAGCTCAGCATCTCTGTCAAGGAGGTATAATTCATAATAGTTATCATCCAGGGACACCGTTGGTTTGGCATCCCAATAAAATGCAGCATCGGTAGGGATAACCTTTTGAAAATCTTCGCGTTCCAATAATCTCTTAATAGCTGGAACATTTTGTTCATGCACGCCATCCCCCCCTCCATAAGGAGTTAAATTTACAAGGAGTGATCTGAAAGGATCTTCACTAAACGTTTGCTCATCAAAAAGAACCGTTGATTCTTTAGCTGCCTCTGCCAGCGTAGTATCGGATGGACCCAATAATTCTGCTAAGCTCTTTTCCGTCATTGTACTTGGAGCTTTTGGAGCCTGCAAAGAATCAGCCTTTGTCGTATCAACATCGGCAGAAACGGGAATCCCCGCTATTTGTTGGCGCAAAATCCTGTCGAACGCATCAAAAACTTCATCACCTGATCTTAAGAGCTTGAATTCTAACTTTGCGGTTTTTCCGATTAGTTCTTTTGCGCGTCCAATGTCATCAACGCCCGCCAATTCTACGACAATTCTATGTGCTCCCTGTTTCAGAATATTAGGTTCTGCTACGCCAAATTCATCGACACGGTTTCGCAAGATTTCCAGCGCCCGCTTAATGGCGTCGTCTGCTTCATCACGAAAATACTTCTCCACTGTTCGTACATCTCTATTTTCATCAAGGCGTTTATCACGGCTAAAATACAGGTCTAAAGTGAAATTTCTTGCTTCAGCTTCTGTGATAAAAAGTGTAAGAAAATCTTCATTGCTCTCAAGCGCCCGTTCTTTCATATCGTTAAAAAAATCGTAAAAACGGTTATCTTTATTGACAGCCAGTTGTTCGACAAGACTCGGCAGGTTTGTTTCCATGACAATGCGGACGCCACCTTGAAGATCAAGACCCAATTTGATTGCTTTACGTTCAAGATTACCTATATTAGCTGCAATTTCTTCATTTGCAGGATTTTTTCTTTCTTCCACCGAAAGACTATAATATCTAAATGTCGGAATTAGATAAAATACGGCGGCAATGATACAGGCAAAAATTATGAACCAGCGAAACCGGTTATCTCGTCTCATTTCTTGATGACTCCTTTTGATTATTTCCTAATTGTAATGCAATTTAAACACAGAAAATTATTTCTCGCCACGGACGGCTACTACGCGGCAAAGACCTAAAAGAGTGTGTTGGTGACAACACCAACACACAGCAGTTAGGTTAGAGTTTGTTGTTATTCCCGTTAAGCGGGACCAACACACAACAGTAATAAGGTGTTGAATTTCACCCTTATTGTCATTCCCACTCTTCATCGTCATTCCCACTCTTCATCGTCATTCCCACGAAAGTGGGAATCCAGTTGAATTTTTTATGGATTTCCCCGAGTACTCGGGGGAATGACATCGTTTTCAATTTATATTTTTTATTTTTCCATTATTCACAAATTAAATATACATTCAGGAGTAGGGTTTCACGAAAATACTTCTTTAAAGTGTGTTGGTGATAACACCAACACACAGCAGTTTAACACAAACACACAGCAGTTATAGTATGTTGGTATTCCCGTTAAGCAGGACACCAACACACAGCAGTTTAACACAAACAAACAGCAGTTAGAGTATGTTGGTATTCCCGTTAAGCAGGACACCAACACACAACAGTTTATGTAGTAAATATTCCTGTAGAGACGCATGGCATGCGTCTCAAAAATTGTTCTTTTCCCCTATTATTTTAGTGAAGCATGTTCTCAAGAGACGCATACCATGCGTCTCTACAATATTTAATCATGCATCTCTACAATATTTCTTTTTATTTTCTTTCTATTTTTTAATATAAAGGGTTTCACGAAAATACTTCTTTAAAGCGTGTTGGTGATATCACCAACACACAGCAGTTTAACACAAACAAACAGCAGTTAGAGTATATTGGTATTCCCGTTAAACAGGACACCAAAACACAGCAGTTTACACAGTATATATTCCTGTAGAGACGCATGGCATGCGTCTTAAAAATTGTTCTTTTTACCTATTTTTTTAGTGAAGCATGTTCTCAAGAGACGCATGCCATGCGTCTCTACAATATTTAATCATGCGTCTCTACAATATTTCTTGTTCAATTGTAAAATGTGTTTTAGTGAAATCCTGTTATTAATATTCTCTACGTCCTCTGTTTATTCTCTGCCCCAGGGACCACTCCGCGGCGCTCTCTGCGGTAAAAAAATTCATTATGAAATATGTTTTAAAACTCTGTCATGTATTGTTGTTTTTACCTATATGAATATCAGAAAACAGAAGTTCTTCCGTTTCAGTCGAAGCTTGAGCTATTATTTTACCATCGGGAGCATAAACAGCCGAACCTCCCCAGAAAAAGATCCCGTGTTCATAACCAATCTTATTTGCGAATAGAACCGGTATTCCGAGATTTCTTGCATAGAATCTATTAATTGCATAGTTTGTTTTCCGGTTTTTAATACCCGTACCGGCTGGAACACCTTTCACAGGGCTCGCAGATATTATCACAAGAGCATCTATCTTTTTTTGTGCAAACTGCATTACCAAATCGGGATACCATGCATCCTCGCAAATTATTATACCTATTTTGCCCCAGAAAGTTTCGTAAACTTTTAAAATACTGCCGGCTGCAAAATACCGTTCTTCTTCAAACATGTCATACGTCGGCAGATATATTTTGCGGTGAATTCCAATGATTTTCCCATTCTCACAGCATATTGCACAATTGTAATACTTACGCTTCTCTCCTTTTTCTACAAATCCGGCTATGATGCCAATCCCTTGTGACGCTTTGATAATCTGTTCAATGTACGGATTAGTAATAGTTAGCGCAACTTCACTTACTGCTTCCCTGAGATAATATCCGGTAAGACTCAGTTCCGGAAACACAATGAGCTGGACGTCTTTTTCTTTTGCACGGTTAATCCACTCGATGTGCTTCCTAACATTTCCCTTCAGGATACAATATTCGGACTGTATTTGACCAATGGCAATAGTGATTTTCATTGGATATCGAACAGAACTATCTAATTTTACTGCCGGGCTTCATGGAATTGTCCGGAGTTAACAGGGCTAATTTTCCATCCTTTTCAGCGGCTAATAACATCCCGTTAGAGATTTCTCCACGAATTTTCGCCGGCTTTAGATTAGCAAGCAGGGCAATCGATTTACCATTGAGTTCTTCCGGCTCATAATAATCCGCTATTCCGGTAATAATAAAACGGATACCATCGCCGTCATCAACTTCCAATCGATACAGTTTATCCGTCTTCGGGACACGGGAAACACTTTTTATTTCTGCAATACGCAAGTCAAGTTTGCGAAAATCTTCAATTGTAATTTCTTCCATTTTTTTCACCTCTTTTAGTGATTCAGCGCGCTTATCGCCCCGAGTACTCGGGGTTAACTATCGATCCAAGCTTGTCAATCTCACGCTGTATAACCTCATCCTCGAACTTATAAAACAAAATATCCGGCTTATTAAGTATCTTGCCGGCAGGAAGATGTGTATTTTTTATTTCCTCCCATTTTTTTGTTTCAAATTCTTCATTTATATCAAGAAAATGTATCACTTTTTCTGCGGTAAAAGGTAAAAACGGCGACATTCCAAGCGCAAGAGTTTTAATGATTTGCAAGCATGTATATAACGTATTTGCACATTTCGGTCTGTCGTGCTTCAGGGTTATCCAGGGTTCACTGTCATTAAAATATTTATTAGCCTTACGCGCTATATCCATGAGAGTATTAACGCCCGCTTTGATCTGAAATGTCTCAAGGTTGTGTGCAAGCATGTCCAGTTGAGCATTAACCTTATGTAATATATCAGCATCCTGTTGAGAAAGATTGTTCGGTTCCGGTATTTTAGCATCAAAGTTTTTGTCAATAAAAACAAGCGTGCGGTTAATAAAATTTCCGAGTATATCCGCTAATTCATTATTATTTCGTGCTTGAAAATCATGCCATGAAAAATCCGCATCTTTCGTTTCGGGTGAAATGGATGCAAGGCAATAACGGAGAGGGTCGGGAGGGAATATACCCAGATAATCATCCAACCATACTGCATAGTTCTGGCTGGTAGAGATTTTCCGTGATTCTAATGTTAAAAATTCATTCGCAACAACATTCTCAGGTAAATTATATCCGCCGTAAGCCATCAGGATGACAGGAAAAAATATTGCATGAAACACGATATTGTCTTTACCGATAAAATGATATAATTTTGCTTCGTTATTGCACCAATACTCTTTCCACAGTTCAGGATTCCCTTGATTTTGCGACCATTCTATAGTAGATGAGATATACCCTATCGGCGCATCGAACCAGACATATAAGACCTTACCATCCGAACCTTCAAGAGGTACAGGGATACCCCAATCCAGGTCGCGGGTTACCGCTCTATCATCCAATCCCTGCTCAAACCATCCTTTACAAAAATTTAAAACGTTATCTTTCCAGTCCTTTTTCGGGAGAATCCAGTCTTCCAATTGTTTTTGAAAATCACCGAGGGGAATGTACCAGTGTACGGTTTCTTTAGCTACGGGTATGGAACCACAGATTTTACACTGGGGTTCGATCAGTTTTTTTGGATCAAGCCATGTACCGCAGTTTTCACACTGGTCACCGCGTGCGCCGAAACTGCCGCAATTCGGGCATTTGCCTTCAACGAAACGGTCTGCTAAAAATCTATTACAGGCCGGACAAAAAAGATGCGCTTCAGTTTTTATTTTTAAAATGCCTTTTTCGTGTATCTTAAGAAAAAAATCCCGGGAAGTTTCATGGTGAATTGGAAGTGAAGTCCTTGAAAAATTATCAAAGCTTATGCCAAATTTATCAAAACTTTTTTTATTCATCTCGTGATATTTATCCACTACTTCCTGTGGCGTAATTCCTTCGACTTCGGCTCTGAGCGTTATAGGCACTCCATGCTCATCCGAACCGCATATATACACTATATCATTTCCCCTGAGCCGGTGGTAGCGAACAAAAATATCGGCGGGAAGGTATGCACCGGCTAAATGACCCAGATGGATAGGTCCATTCGCATAGGGTAACGCACTCGTTACAATAATTTTTTCATGCGTATGTTTTTTATCAGACATAGCTTATTGTTTTTTACACCAAAATAAAAGCCGAACGAATCAGCCCGGCCCTTGATCCCGCTAAGCGGGATTACATACAGCGGTTATTAATGTATTGCACCCTCTGAGCACATCCCGCTGAGCGGGATTAATTCGCTAATAATAATTGAACATCCTTATATGAAAGAGATTCGGTAATTTCATCGTCGTAACGAAGATGTACTATTTCCTTAAATATGTCAATTTTTTCTACTCGTGCATTTCCAGCCGGAGTTTTAATAATCGAATCTAATTGAGGATATTTCTTGAGAGCTTCTGTATATATCGGCAGTTCAAACCGGAGACAACAGCGCAGCCTGTCGCACATTCCGGTCAATTTAGAAGGATTAGTGGACAGCATTTGATCTTTTGCACACTGTGTCGATATTGGCATAAATTCTTTTACTATACATGTTGTGCAGCATAACGGGAGACCGCATTTTCCGCAGCCGCCCAATTTCCGTGCTGCCTCGCGAGAACTAATCTGCCTGAGTTCTATCCTTGCCTTGAACTGCTGGGCTAAATCTTTTACTAACTCCCGGAAATCAACACGTTCATCAGCGGTAAAATAAAAGGTTATTTTATTTGCATCAAGCTGGTACTCAACTTCCGAAAGCTTCATATTCAATTCGTGTTTTTTAAATAATTCTTTTGCAATTGGCTTTGCTTGCTCCTCCCTCTTCCGGTTTTCTTCCATCTGTATCAATTCATCTTTAGAAGCTTTGCGAAGTACATCGTTTATCGTACCGTTCTTATTATATGGCGTATACTCATTCAGAAGACGATACACACGTCCAATATCAATTCCTTTGTCTGCCCGCAGGATGATATAATCATTTACTTTTAAAGGATATTCCTCGGGATTGGTATATATATCGCGCCGGTTTGCTTTAAATTCAACTTCAACGTAATAACTCATTGCCAAATCTTTCACCGAGCTTAAAAAACAATACAAGCAAAATTATATTAAGATAAACATTTTTGTTAAGTAAATCAACAGATTTTTCGATATCACCTACAACATTTTCGATTGTTACAGAGTCAGTTTTTACGACCGATGGAGGAAGACTCATGAGCGAATCCCGGTCAGGTTGGCTGTCGGGAAATACGATAGTTAATTCATAGCTATGTTTTAACATTGCGATGAGTAATTCCAAAATAGATTTGATCTCATTGACATTGTATCTATCAGCAAGCTTCTCAACCAGAGCGATTATTTCTTCCATGGGTTTAACTGCACAAGATTCAAGTATTTTCGAACAGAATGTCTTTCTATCAGTAAAATCATCCTGCAAAAATTCAAGTGCTCTGGCATAACTGCCGCCGGAGAGTAAAGCGAAATAGCGAGACTCCTCCTCAGGAATATTCTCACGAATCCGAAGGGCTTCCGCAATAGCCTCAGCGGATAAATATGATAAATGCAGCAGCTGGCAGCGGCTTCTGATAGTAGGAAGCACATCGTCTAATACGGTGGTTGTTACTATAAACGATACATCATCAGGCGGCTCTTCAAGAAGCTTCAAAAGTGCATTTCCCGTGTCTAAATTTAATGTTTCACATCCGAGCAAAATAATAACTCTTCCATGCCCCTGATATGACCTAACACGCAGCCGCTTTTTTATTGCGCGAACCATATCGATGTGCAAAGAGGCATTTTTGTGTAATTCTATTCTTCCGTAAGGGTTGCGGGCTATTTCAATCCGTGTTTGATGGATTTCCTCCGGCTTCATTGAACCGGGTACGGGGAAATATAATAATACATCCGGGTGTTCCATTGTCCTGAATTTGGCGCAGCTAACGCATTCACCGCAAGGACGCTGATCGGGATTATGGCAGGTGATAATTTTCGCCAATTCCAGAGCCGCGGCTGCCTTGCCTGTACCTTCAGGACCATAAAACAGGTAGCTGTGCGGCATTTTTCCCGATTCTATCACCCGGGTAAAATAATGTTTTATTTTTTCCTGACCAATTAAACGCGCAAACATTGTGTGATTATGAAAATGTTTAACCGCAAAGGGCGCAGAGTTAACAATATAAAAAAATTTCTCTCGCCCCGAGTACTCGGGGCTAAGCCGCAAAGTATTTAACATGGATTATTCATCCCGAGTACTCGGGATAAAAATTAAGCAGTATGTTAAGTAAGAACAATTCATTATAGTAACAAGACTTTGGCAAAAATGATAATTCATATCTATCTTAAATAATAACAATTGCTTATTATTTCTTTGCGTTCTTTGCGCCTTTGCGAGAGAATTTTTTAGATTTAATATTTTATGTTTTAAACTTTCCGGCTTTTGCCTCTTAGCGAGAAGATTTTAAAGTTTTTTTTGCGTACTCAGCGAAATCTTTGCGAACTTTGCGTTTAATTTTTTACGTTTTTTCAAGATTAAATATTTAATTTCATTAATTTTTGTCCTGAAAAACAACGCCTTCAATACTGTCTAAAGCAAAAAGCGCATAAAACGTTATCCATTTACTCGGTTTGCCTTTTTGTTCTATATCGACATACATTTTCCCATTGAGACTTTCATCCATAAGCCAGCGGTCGTCTTCCTGCTTTTTATTCAAAATAATTTGCACGGCTTCAGACAGTTCGCCTTTTCTGATATCTCCCGCTTCTATCAACGACACAACGGCTTCTAAAAGGTTTGTATTATAATGTAACGGGAATGCAAACCGCTTCCAACCCTTTTTTTCCTGTCCCGGTTTTCCGGGATTATTAGAGCGAAAATCCTGTTTGAATTTTTTTCGTTCCTCTGCAGTTGTTTTTGTACCTTTATTTTTAGTATATGCCATATATGCATCATGGTATTGACGGGCATTTGAAATTACGTATTTATAAATATGGTTGGAGTATTCTTTTTCAATTAAGATACGCATGGCTTTTTGAATAGAATCCGTTCTCAGGTGTTCAGGGAGCGATGCAAACGTTCTTAGTGTGCGTGGGACTGTCATATAGCATGTATCATAAATCGAATTATCCATGACAGCACATGGGACACCGTTATTCCTTATTATTCGCTGCGCAATATAATCAAGCCCTTTTTTGACGTTTGGGTGTTCGGCGTAATCCATTGTAATGAGACCACGGAGAACATTTCCTGAAAGACAGACAATCCCGTCTTTATCCCGCCACGGCGGGACTGCCTTATATTCCCCGGTATCTTGCTGAAGCTTTAGCACCGCCTCGCAGCATTCACGGGCACGCTCATCATCTGCATCGGCAAGAAAATCGCCCAGAAAAATAATTTGCCAGTATAATCCTTGATACTTTTTGTAAGGTTGATATTTTTGAGCGGAACCCGGCAAAAAGGAAGAACGGTTATCAAGAATGACATTAACAGGATCATAGTTCATTATGTTATTCTTCGCCCCGAGTACTCGGAGTACATGAGAATCAGGAAGTTTGAGCAGATGCTTTATCGTCAAATAACGTACCGGAGGATTATCTTCTTCCATTAGCCAATCTAAAACTATTTGCTTGATAGGGATCACGTTAACCGCTCCTTTAAACAATCATGAAATAAGCAGGTAATTCGTGAATTATTGCCCAACAATTTTGAACGAATTTTTTTATTAGTGAAAATATTGCTACGATTCGACGCAGATTTTCGCAGATTTACTACGATGGATGCTGATAAACTATGAAAAAACTAATGTAATTTTTTCAACAATTTTTTGCTCTCTTTAATATAATCATCATAATAGAAAAGATTCTGATTGACCTTATCTTCATACGGAGGAATTTTTTCAAGAAGTTCCTTAGCCTTTTGGTTTTGACCGAGATTATAGTAGCTGAGGGCTTGATAATACCATGCTTCAATCAATGCTTCCGGACCATGGAATTCAATTTTGGGGAGAAAATCAAGTATGATTTTATAGTTATCCAGCGCTTTTTCCCATTGTTGTGTACTGATTAAGGCAATACCGAGATACCACCGGGGAAAAATATGGTCTGGATTTTCATTCAAAACGATGTCCGCTAATGTAAATACATCATCATATCGTTTTTCTTCTAAATAAATTCTAAAAAGCGCCATACGACCGGGTGTTTTTGCAAAAATGCCCTTTTCAATAGAGATATACACTTCATTTATTCCCTTTTCCCTGAGGTCAGGAATAAAGAATCCAAAGAACCTCTTGAGCTTTTTCGTTTTCCAGTAATGGTATGAGCCAATACCGTAGTAACAATCGTACAGCATTGAATCCAATGCAATAGCTTTTTCAAAATAAGAGTTGGCTTCCCTTCCGTTTATAGCAGCTCCCAACCAGGACCCAAGTATGCCTTTACGAACGCCCCTGACCCCATATACACCTCCGAGGAACATGTAATTCCGGGCTGACGGGTTCTTTTTAAGCGCTTTTTTGCCCCTGGAGACTGCTTTTTCTAAGACTATGTTTAAACTGTCATCGAAAGCCTGAGACCTGTAAATGTCCATAATTAATTCTAAGACAAATGCCTCAAAAAAAATTCCCTCTGCGCTTTCAGGGTCAATCTCATTTAATTTCCGAAAGTGTTTAACAGCTTCTTCATATTTTGCTGCATATACCAGTTCAAGACCTTCGTAGATAATAGTATTCTTTATCTCGGTGGGATTGTTATTTTTCTGGGATTGTGAAACGTCAGCCAGAGGCAGATCCGCCTCTGGCGGAACAGCAAAGGGAATAATACAAGCAATACATACAACAAATATCACATTAAATTTATCAAAAATTCCTAAGATTCTCATATAATTTTATTAACCAGGAATAGCAAGTAAAGCTAATCTTTATTTTAGAACAAAACGAAACACAATTATACCAAATTGACTTTCCTGAGGTGCACTTTCTTCCAGAGGATTGAAAATCCACTGTTTAAGAACCTGTTTTGTTTTGAATTCCAATGTTGCATCCCCCTTACTCAGAGGAATAATTTCTTTAACCGTGCCATTGGGCAATACTTCGATTTTAAACCGGAGTACTACTTCTTTTTGAACATCTTCGGGGAATGCCGGGAGCTTTTCATTAAGCACCTCGCGATTACCGCCTTCCCAGCTTATTACATACGGTTTATCAACCTTAATTTCGCCGAGAATACCTTCTGTTGGGGGATTGGCAGTCATTTTTTCATCAACTTCGATTGTGCGTGTACCGGGCTGCCGCTGCTTACCGGGAAGCGGGCTTTCTCTTGTTATCTGAGGTTCCTTGATTATCCCTTTTAGGGGGTCGATTTTTGTTGCGAGACGCTGGACAGATTCTTTAGCCTGCAATTCATTTTTAACATCTACCGGAATCTTATCTTTTTCTATATCTAACATAGTTCTTTTGGGTATATCAACAACCCGTGCCTTCTGTTCTTGAGCACTGCCTTGTATTGAAGGAGTTCGAGGAGGTTCTGAGAGTTCTGGTGAGATATTCGGGCTGGCTGCCGCGGCTTCTTGCGAAATGGTAACTTCCACAAATTCAGGCGCTATCGGCGTCATGTCCACAGTAATAAACCAAAATGCAACGCCAAGACTTATATGCAGAAATATTGATACTCCCCACCCCACAATACTGTATTTTTTTGTATCATGTAAATCATTCATTTGCCGGCTCCGTTGCTATGGAAATTTTATATAATCCGACTTGTGTACAGATATCCATAACCTTAACCAGGCGGCTGATTGGTTCCTCTTCATCGGCTTTTATTATAACAACTTCACTCGGATTTTCCTTAATAAGAGAATTCAATCTTGCGCCCAAATCGTTTATGGGAACCTGAATATCATTTAAATAATATAAACTGTTTTTTGCAATAATGACCGTAATACTCTTTTCAAGGATTTCCTCGGATGCTTCGGCTTTCGGTAATTTGACTCTAATTCCCGGTTGAATTATAAAAGACGATGATAAGAGAAAAAATATGAGCAGGAGAAAAACAATATCGGTTAAAGAAGAGAATGAAAATGTGTCTAAAAGTTTGCGTTCTGCTTGCAATTTCATGTTACCTCCCCCCGAATGCATTTATGGTTGGTTTTTCTTCTATAAGCATTTCCATCAGGTCATTAGAACTGCTTTCTATTTCAAAGACAAATCGTTTTACTTTTGTTACCAGGAAATTATAGAAAATAAATGTTGCAATACCGACAAAGAGACCTGCGGCGGTTGTTATAAGAGCTTGCCATATTCCTCCGGCAAGCACGGCTGCATTGACACTGCCTTCCAAACGCTGTATTTCCATAAATGCCAAAATCATTCCCGTTACGGTACCAAGAAAACCGATGAGCGGAGCAACTCCAGCAATTGTTGCGAGCACACCTAAATACCGTTCAAGATGAAATATCTCCTCTTTCCCGGCTGATTCGATTGCCCCCTGAATTTCATCTCTTTCCCGGTGGGCTCGAAGCAGTCCCTGTTTCAACACTTTTGCAGCCGGTCCCGGGGTCTTTTCGCATAAGGCAATTGCTTCATCCCGTCCGCCTTTTATCATGAGCGATCTTAGTTTCATCATCAAATGACGTGTATTGGATCTGGATTTGTTTAACAATATCCATCGTTCGATAATAATTGCAGCCGAAATAATGGAACACAATAATATTGGAACCATCAACGGTCCGCCCTTTATAATCATTCCTAATAGGTTTTCGATAATACTCATTCCACCTCCTTTAATTATTTACCGGTAAATCTATCAATTGTTTTATTTTTATAGTCGAGTAGTTCATCCATTACTGGATTTCACCCTCACAGAACCGGACGTGCGAATTTCCCGCATCCGGCTCTTCCAAGCAGGTAACCCGGATTGACCAGAAGCCACATCAGGTTTGCTT
>Ga0114930_10002351_pt1 | contig 17118 bp, 15 predicted proteins | sample AnhtaG_FD_87300 | JGI IMG/M metagenome (GOLD analysis project Ga0114930, IMG submission 87300) | Deep subsurface microbial communities from Anholt, Denmark to uncover new lineages of life (NeLLi) - Anholt_01485 metaG | ecosystem: Environmental > Aquatic > Marine > Oceanic > Sediment | place... | reverse complement strand
TGGCTCCATTATACTCTGCGCCAACATCACCGCGCGTGATGATTATCTTGTCCCTAAACTCCTCTGTGAGTGCGTGGCGCGAGCGCTCGAACTCATAATTATTTATCTTTATAATTTTTGCGCCTTTGGCCCACTCACCAAGCATTTTTTTGGTGTCGATAAACACCATCGGGTGACGCTCTGTGATCGCCTTAATATCCTCCTCGGTCAAAAAGCCTTTGTTGTAGTCAGAGATAACTACAATGTCGTATCCCTGGAGGTCCAATTTGCCAATATCAATTCGTGGCACTGTCGGTTCGGAGTCGATACGAATAAACGTGTGGTTAGTCTTTTCGTGCACATACCGTGTCTTGGTTATCTTTTCCCAATTGTCATTGGTAAAGAGCGTGACGTCCGGATATATGGCAGCAATATTGCGCTCGACATTTTTTGCCATGCCGGGGTTTTGGGTCTCTTCAATAATGCGCAGTACCGGCACCGGCAAGTCAGGCGCTAAGCGCTCTGCGTGGCAGTACACGAACACGTCCTTACAGCTGTCGCCTATGATAAGAATCTTCTTCATACCATTATTGCGACTCGAGCGTGGTGGTTGGCGCCAAGTGGAGCTCCTCAAACGAAAGTTTGGTGTCAATTTTTTCGCGTCCAAGCATGTCGAGTATCGCGTTGGCGATATCAACCTTGGTTGGATACCAAAACTCGCTCAAGGCTGGAGATGTTGGGGTCGGGACATCAGGCGCCGAGACCGAGCGCGGCTCCATAACAAACCCTACCCGGTGCTGAGCCGCCTTGGCGATAATCTCCGAGCCAATACCAAAGGCACCACTGGTCGTGTCGATGGTGAGCAGGCGCCCTGTCTTGAGGATCGAGTTGTGGATTGTCTTGTGGTCGATAGGGTTTATAGACACCAGGTCGATAAGCTCAACACTTACATCTTTGGGCAACAGCTTAAGAGCCTCAAGTGCGTCTACATAGCCGTCGCCATAGGCAACAACCGTAATATCACTCCCCTCACGCGTTACGCGCGCCTTGTCGAGTGCCACCGTATACGCCTCTGCCGGGACATCTTGTTTAACTTGGTACAACCAACGTGGCTCGAGCAGTACAACCGGGTTTTTATCTTTAATTGCTGCCATAAGCAAACCCTTGGCCATGTATGGCGTCGAGGGTATCACCACCTTGAGCCCGCGCACCGAGCCAAACATCGAGTACAGGGCCTGGCTGTGCTGCGGACCGTTGCCCCACTGTCGACCAACGGCAATACGCAGCGCCAAAGGCACCGGATTGTTACCGCCAAACATATAGTTCCACTTCGCAGCTTGGGTAAATATTTGGTCGCTCGCAAGCAAGCTAAACTCAACACGCTCGTGATACACGACCGGGTGGAGTCCAGAGACCGCTGCACCGACCGCAAGCCCTGTGAGTGCCGCTTCAGATATCGGGGTATCTAAGACGCGGCCTGGGAACTCATCTTTAAGCCCCACCGTTGTGCCTGCGGCACCCTGCGGCACACCAAGACCAAGCACAAACACGCCCGGGTCGGCAGCAAGCATTTGCTGCGTTGCCTCTTTTATAGCTTCTGAATATTTAATAATGCGCTCAGCCATATATGTTATGCGTACATGTCGGTAAACAAATCATCCTTGGGCGGATACGGGTCGTTCTCAACGCTTGCAATATCGGCGCGCACCTTGGCACGCGTGGTATCCTCAACCGTCTGGAGCTCCTCCTCACTCATGCTCTGTAGCAACTCCTGCTTGAGCTTGGCTACTGGGTCCTGGCGCAAGCGCTCCTCAAGCGTGTCATGGTCGCGGTACTTCTCGTCCATGAGCGGAGTCGAGTGCGCCATATGACGGTACACTACCGCCTCGAGCACCGCGGGTTTCTGCTCGCGACGCACATACTCGACAAGCTCCTTGGCCTTGGCATAAACGTCATCATATGAGTTGCCATCGGCCTTGCGATACTCGACCGTCATGCCCTCGAGCAACTTCGAGAGGTCATACCCTTCTGGACGGCGGTCTTTGAGTTTAGAGTTGATTGCGTAGAGGTTGTTCTCGATAACCAACAAGAGCGGCACCTTGTACAAGGCAGCCATGTTGTATGTCTCGTAGACCACACCCTCTTCGGACGCGCCGTCGCCAAAAAATGCGGTCGTGATAGTGTCGCGCTTGTTGTACTTTTGCTCAAAGGCAACACCAGCGGCAATAGGCGCAACCGACCCCAAGAGCGGCGTTGACCCTACGAAGTTGACCGACTTGTCAATCATGTGCATCGAACCGCCCTTGCCGCGTGCAAGGCCGGTGTGACGACCCAAGAGTTCCGCGACCATGGCGCGAAAGTTACCACCCTTCGCCAAGTAGTGACCATGCGAACGATGGTTACCGAGCACCTTATCTTCTGGTTTAAGCGCATCGCACACACCAACTGCGACCGCCTCCTGCCCGACATAAAAGTGCACCATCGAGAAGAGCTTCTTATCTATATACAGTTTGACCAGCTCCTGTTCAGCAATACGCAAAAAGAGCATGCGCGTATATGCGGCAAGTCGCTCGCGGATCGACTGTTTCGGTGTCTGCATGTCTATAAGTATTCGCATGGCCTTGCCCGCCCTCAAGAGGTTCAGCGCATCGTTGATTTCATCCAAGCTCACCCGATGGGTGATGAGGTCATCTATCACCAGTGCTCCTTGCTTGTAGAGCGTGATGTAGCGAGGGATTTCGTTTTGAGGTTCAAACCGCCCGCCCTGGGTAGCCTTAATGCTCTTGCCTTCGCCTTCAAACAAGTGGAGTGCGTTGCGTATCTCTATCGTCTCTCCTGGTTTTGGCTGCCCTAACTGTATATAACGCCCCTTACCCGAAAGAAGTTGCATGCTTGCTTCAATAGCAGCCTTAGCGCCAGAGGTCTCAATAACAACATCAACTGCAGAGAGGTTAAAAGATTTTAGTTCCTCGGCGATGTTTTGCACAGACGTATTGATATACAAGTCAGCGCCAAAGCCAAGCACCTGTGAGCGCTTGTGCTCATGGATATCCATAACCGCAACCACCCCCGCGCCCGCGAGCTTCGCAGCTTTAATCAAGTTAGCACCCAATCCGCCAGCCCCCACTATCAATACACTCTCACCTGGTTGGAGCTTTGCCTCGGCATTGATAGCACCGAGCGCCGTCGAGAGTGAGCAGCCGAGCAAAGCGCACAGCTCGTTGGGCGTATCGTGCGGCACCGCGGTAAGGCGGTTTTCAGACACGATGGCGTACTCACAAAATGTATTTACTTTGCCGCTTTGTATCTCCTTGCCGTTAAAGATATAGGTTGGGAAGTCAGACTCAAGTCCCTGGCCCTTGCGCCAGTGCATGACCACCTTGTCTCCCACCTTAACGGTTGTTACACCTTCCCCCACCTCCTCCACGATACCGGCACCTTCATGGCCCATGAGGTGCGGCACATATTTAGCATTGCCTTTGTACCCAGCGATTTCCTGAAGTTGCGAGCCGCAGATACCGCTCATGAGCACTTTAACGAGCACCTGGCCATGCTTAAGCGGGGTCAGCCCAACCTCGGCCACAGTGAGAGGCCCTCCAATATGCTCTAATACGGCGGCTTTCATAACCGGCCGATTTTACATAAAAACATTCGTATTGTCCAGTAATCAGAGCTTCAGCGAGCCGTAGGCGAACGTAGCATACTTATTCTCAAAGTATCCTTCTCTGTCTTGGTAGTAACTCCAATCTATGGGCGTGTCGGTAGTCACAATGTGCGGCACATTGCCCAACCAAGCAGCCAAATTGCTAAACGATGAATTGTCTCCTATAACCACGTCGCATTGTGACAGCACGCAAAGCCCCACCAAATCGTCCCGTTCAGTTTCATCTGGGACCTCGAGGAGCGCAATCTCGGTGCTATCCAACCCCCGACGCTGTATGTACTCAGCTACTATTTCGTCGACCCGCTTTTTCGATACCAAATACTCGCCATGCGTAAGACCTTTAAGTGGACGAGTTCTAAGCCGGACACCAATACGCATTTTCCCCTCGCTATCCGCAAGTAATTGAGTCGCTTCTTTTTGAACAGCACCGTCAAAGACACGCGCAAGCAGCCGCGCACGATATTTTTCCATAAGAGGCACATCCCTAAACATCCAACCGAAAAAGAATACTATTCGCCCACGCCGCACCTTTTCGTCCCGTGCAGGCGTCTTTGACGCTCCCAATGCCCAGACTGAGCGACCACGCGCCACCGCCTCAAACAGGCGGGCAAGTATCGCGTGCAACCATCGCGTCCACCAGTAACGCTCAAGCGATGCTACGGGCCAGACAAGTGCATCGTACTCATACGCTGCGGCACGTATGCTTAAGTCGCTCCACACCTTGTTGGCAATAAGATGCGCTCGATGATCAACGATAATGAAGTGCTTCATGGCAAGATATCCCAATTCTTTCTTAACACCGGGAGCTTCCACGGTGGGTTAGTACGCGCATACCGATGCACAACCAGCCGCTGTGTTGGGTTGTCGTAGGGCAGTAGGTCGACCAAGAACATAAACACCGAGTCAACGACATGCACCTCGGCTGCGCGCTCAATGAGCGTGCAGTAGTCAAATATGTTGCTAGTGATACCTTTAGCGGGGATAACACGCGGCAGATTAGGCAGTTTATGTTCGTCGAGTAAACCGCCATACACTGTGTCATCATGCACAAATACATATGGCCCGCTCGGCGCGAGTCGCTTGTAAAGCGCCTCTTCGCGCTTTTTGTTACGCCTCAAGCTAAAATTCTCCCACTTCTTGTGATGCGGGACCCCCGCCAGAGCATAAAACTGTCGCTCGGCCAGCAGCCCCTCTTCAGGGTCATCGATAATGGTGCGTACTTCGTCGTAGTGACGTGATGTGAGATGGGCCGCATGACGCCACAAGAAGTTACGCTTGTGGCGGTCGTTAATAGCCTCCACGAGGTGCACGTTTGGCAGATCGGTAATGAGCTGCATTACGGCATCCTTGAAAGGATCCTTGGGGATATAGAACATGCCCACCTCATCGTAGCGTTTGGCATACTCGCGCACGATGCCATGACAAATAAGATGGTCGCCCAGTTTGTTGTTGAAGTTAAGTAGTATGCTCGCCATGAGTCTGCACGAAGAAGCGTTTAAAGAAAACATCCTGTCGCAACTGATCCGTAAATACACTGCGCGCTAGATGCTGGCGTTCCTCCCATTCGCTCGGAGATAACGAGTCATAGAACGCGCGTATGTATCGCGGTGTATTGCGCACATCACGCATGGGGACATGAACCATAATCTTCTCGTATGGGATATATTCCTTGCCGGGCAGCACCATGTCGGTGTCGACAAGTACCGGTATTCTACCGAGTGCAAGCGTCTCGAGGAAGCGATTCGAATAGTTGCCGTCACCCTTTGGAGTGAGCACGAAGTCAGCATCGACTATGCTCGCGATGAACTCCTTGCGGGCCTGTGCAGGATCAAGCTCTATTGTGCGTGCAGCACCCGAGAACGAGCGGCGCAAAATAAAATTGGTGCGTACAAGTCCTGAGCGTGCGCATGCCCCCAATACCGCGCGCCGCCAATAAATACCCTGCTTGCGTGCGCGCAGCACTGGGTTGGCCCACGAGCGCACCTCCCATACAACATTTTTGGCCATATACCCAAGCCATTGACGGGGAGTTTTAAAGGCTGCAAACCCACAGAACGAGACGACTGGCTTTTCAGCTTTAGGTCGAAGCGTTATATCACCAAAATCTTGAGCCGTAGTGGGTACCACAATATCACGAGGCCTCATGCTGCTGCCGTACACCGACAAACAAAACACCCACGCTCGTGGATCGAACGCAAGATGTTCGTTGCTATCTCCAAAGGCAAATACATATAGCGGAATGTTTGCCTTTTTTGCCATATCTGCGTAAGTAGCAATGTACGCCTGTGCACTGTCATCGAGCGCCCTAAAGTTATTAGGAAGGAGAATCGCTTGGGCAGAAGCAGCGTCATCAACATACTCAACACCGGTGGAAAAGAAGTTGGGCGGCAAGTCGTTACCAAAAAGCCCCATCCATACCTCCTTGTTAAAGTGCTGTGCCAGCAGGGGGTGGAGCTCTGCGCTTTCAAGTGGTTGTGGCACGTACAGTCGGGTCATAGATCTACTTGATGCTGCATGGCCCCAATAATGTCCTCCTGCGTTATGTCGTACAAGCACCGATATATGCTCCCGCCAGGAGTCTCTATCCCGCACTCCCCTGTCTTGTCGCCATTGCACCCACAATGCTCTGGTGCGCTTAAGAGCGAAATAGAGGGATTGTACGTGGGGAGCCAGCACGGGTCAGAGAGGTTGCACAGGACAACCGCACGCGCGTTTAGGTGCGCGGCAATGTGTGTTACCCCTGATGCGACCCCCACAACCACACGAGCCCCAACCAAATGACAGTACAACTCCTGCGCCTTCGGCGATATCACGACACGAGCATTCGACACGCCTTCAATCATTTGGGCGGCAAGTGTCTCTTCCCCGTGAGCACAGGTCAGCACAAATTCGTCTTGCGGAAATGCCTCCCGCGCTGCCGCAAGCAACGGTCGCACCTTCTCAAGAGGGAAACTTCGGCGATATGATCCTGCAAAAAAATGAAAGGCGATATACGGTTTGCTTGTTGCCGAACAATTAGGCGTTGGCAGGTAGGGGCGAAATGGCTCGACTTTGGTTCCGCCCAACGCCGCTGGCACGCGCGTAACCATGTCAAACAAATTATCTGCCTGGCACCGATACGCCACCACACGGACACGCTCCGGAACCTTAGCTGGGCGCGACTGGCAATGTACTTCTCTACTGCCCGGCAGCACTGTCGCTACGCGAGCGATCACCCGCCACCAGAAGGACACCCCGTCTCGAAATGGTTCAAGATACACGACACCGTGTGGCGAAAACGCCCACGAAAGCAGGCGCGCCCAAGAGCGCCAGGAGCGAGGCGGCAGTTCAACGTACGAAATGCCCGCTATCGAACTTGCCACTTGCCGAGAGAATCCGCTCTTGCCAGTGGCTACAAAAGTGAGCGTCGACGACGGGTCGGACTTCTGCATGGCATGAAAAAGCTGGATGCCCAACAGCGCATCTCCTATTGCACCACCAAATATAAATAATACGTGTTTAGGCATGATGTACTTGTATTACGAAAAAGTGGTGGTACTCGCTGTTAAATGGGACAAAGTCTTTGACCACCCTGCCGTGGGTCGCGAGCTTGTGGCGGATACGCGACACTGGGTAGCCCTGCTTGCCCAGCTCCCAATAGTGCTGGCCGTTAAATGTGTGGCGCTTGGGGTACGGGAGCTTGAGCGCAAATTGGATGCGCGGGATAAACGGGATTTTTAGCGAGAACGAGAGCATCGGCCCAAAGTGCGGCACGCTAATAACGACGTAGTTTCGAGCAACGCGCGCGAGCTCGCTTACCGCTTTGTCGAACTGGTCAAACGGCAAGTGCTCGAGCACCTCGAACGCGCACGCAACGTCGACCGACTTATCATCAAACGGCAGCGCAAGGATGCTCCCGACAATGTCAGGCTTTAAATCCTCGGCAACATCTAACGATGTATACGCCACGTTAGTATTGTCTTTAATAAAATTGCCAAAGACTTTGTCTCCCACACCGACCTCGAGCACCGCAGCAGGCTTGAGATCCAAGACCTCTTTAAGCTGCCAGTAGTAGCTGACGAAGCGGCCTTCGAACCCGTACTTGCCAAAGGCGTAGTGCGATTTGTCTACCTGTACGTCGCTCATGATAACAGTGCCAGTATGGCAGGAATGAGTCTCTTAAGCGAGTGGTGTTGCTCGACATATGCTGGGCCCTCGTGCTCGAGAAACTGCAGTGCCGGGTCGCGTGTACTAACCGGGCATCCGCACGCAACTGCCTCGAGCACCACCTTGTCCAAGCTCCCTGTCTCGCTTGTGTGTACAAACTTTGCCGCGCGCCTAAACACATCGCGGACACCGGCCTGGTCGAGCCCGCCCATAAAGACAACCTTTGCCCCGAGCTCGCGTGCGAGCGACTCCAGCTTCTCGCGCTCGGAACCATCGCCCGCAATGCGCAGCTCTTTGCCAGCCTCGTGCGCGGCGCGTATAGCAAGGTCGTGCCGCTTGCTGGGGTTAAGGCGACCAACCGACACCCACCACTCCTCGCGCGGCACTGACGGGTCGGGGCAAAAGAAGTCGGTGTCGATACCGTGACCCATCACATGCACTTTGCTGCTCGGCAGACGGAAGCTCTCCTTAGACCCGGTAAAGATTATGTTGGCCAACCTCTCTGCAACGCGCAGTTTAAGGTCGACACTCTTGTGCATGTACCACAGGCCAACTTTTTTACCGCGCAACCGCCACAACCAACCCGCCGCCACAACGTACTCGGGATTCATATGGACCAGCACGGTGTCGTACTCCTTCTGATTCGCCAGGCGAAGCAGCCGTAGTGCACGCATGAGCCTGCCTCCACCGCCCAGGTCTTTAAGAGATATCACCTCGACCTCTGCATGCTTTTTAAACTCCTCTATCCAACGCACAAAGAACCCGAGCACCGGGTCTTTAGGATCAACCTTTTGCGTGCAGATCAAAAGCCTCATAATCTAGCGGAGTAATTCAAAGTAAAAATTCATTTTTATTTTGGTACGAGCGACGATTATATAAATGCGCAGCATTTCTATACACCCTTACCATACACCGCCTCGAGCAAGTCGAGGTCCTTGCCACTTGTACGCAAAAGCTCGCTGTTTTTAGTCTCGAGGGCTCTAAAGAGCGCGATACCGGTTGCGTCCTGGGGAGCTACCTTTTCGTACAACATACGCAGTGCTGCGGTGTCTTTAATAAAACAATGCCCGCCCGCACCGCGGCCGGCAACTGCGCCCTCGTGACCACTGTTGTCGATAACGCGCAAGTGCGACGGACCAATACGCGGATCGGCACTAACGGCCGCGCGCACGACGTCATAATCGACACCAAGCGATTGAGCAACGTCGTACATAAGGTTGCCATAAAGCACTTTGACGTACAGAAAGAAGTTGCCTGCGTACTTAATAAGTTCGGTCTCGGTCGAGTCGGCCACCAGCTCGTACGGCGCCTGTGGGAGCACCGAGAGCACCTCACGCGCACGCTTGTCGTACTCGGCGTTTTTAACCGGCACACCGACAATGTTGCGTTGCGGATGCTCGGCATCGTACGCGGCAGATTTCTCTTGCAGAAACTCCGGCGAATGCAACACAAATATGTCTGGATGCGCTGCCTGGAGCTCTTTGACCGTACCCGGGAGCGTGGTGGATTTTATAACTGCGATCTTGCCCGAGCCAACAAGCGGCAAAACAGCATAGAGAGCACCCGCATCAAACCCTTTCGGGGTTGTGGGGGTTGGGACTGCGATAAACACAATATCGCAGTTTTTTATGTTGTCTTTGTTGGGGGCGTATTGCGGCTCGAGCGCGTAACGCACAACCGAATATCCACGCCGCTCAAAGTCATCTGCGTAGTTCTTACCAATAAACCCCTGCCCAATAAATCCGATGGTCATAGTAATTAGGTTAATGATGCTACCCAAGCACGGGCCCATTCGTCTCTAGTGTATCCAGGCAAACGCAAATGAGCCGGCTGCGGCTGCATAAGCAGCTCGACCACCTTACTTGCTAACTCGTCTCGACGCACAACAGTTGCACCCGCCTCTTCGGCGACACCAACATCGGGCGCAACAACTGGTACACCCGCAGCCAAAGCTTCAACAATGCTTGCACCGTAGCTCTCGTGTTTTGAGGTACACAGAACCACGTCTGCTGTGTCTAAATACTGAACGGGATTCTGCCACCCAACAAGACGGATTTGTTCGAATCGTTGTGCCTGCTGCTCGACTGCCTTCTGCAAAGTTCCCTCGCCCAGCATAACCAAGTGCGCACTCGGGACAACCTTAAGCACATCTTTAAAAACTTCAATGGCTCGAAGCGGGTCCTTTTCATCCTCAAACCGCCCTGCCCACAACACGGTCTTCGTGACATGTGGCATACGCACGGTTGATGAGAATCTGCCTAAATCAATATATACTGGCAATACAATCGTTGGTGCACGAACACCGATACGCTCTACTTGTCGTTTAAGCCTCTCGCTCACGACTCGTATTGAATCTGCGCGACGCAGAACGACCTGCGCAATAAGGCGCCTAACTCCGGTATATACCGACAAGTCCGTGTGCACTTGTACATTGAACTTTGCCTTCAAGCGACGCGCGACGTACCAAGCAAAGACCCCACGCCAAAAGGGATCCTGCACTGTTACTACATCGAACTTGCCCGTAGGGATGTGTGGCCACAAGTTGCCACGCCCCCAATACACGACTGACAACTGCTCAACCGCAGAGCGCTGCAGTTCGTACCGCTCGTGATTTGGACCAAACTTTTTGTCACCAGTGATTACGAGTACGTTCATACAGTTTTTATAAGAGCTACTAACTGTTCGATGGCTGTGTCGATAGAAAAAAGCTTAACGCGTGCAAGTCCGCGAGCCGCACGCTCGCTTGCAGCAACACGGTTTTGTGCAATAGCTTGCAGTGCTTCGTAGAGCTCCTCGTCGTCCTTGGCTGGGATTAGAACTCCTGCGTCGCCAACCACCTCCCTGTTGCCGCCCACATCTGTGGCCACCACCGGTGTACCGAGTGACAGCGCTTCAACCAGCTGATGCGACAAGCCTTCGTATGTCGAGTTGTTTACATATACATCCGAAACCTTAAGCCACCCCATCGCTTCCTTGTGTGGCAGTTCGCTAAATATCTTTAGCGCCCAGTCGGGGTTGCGCGCAACCACGCCACGAAGCGCATCAAAACCTTTCCATGGCACATTGCGCCCAAACGACAACACCAAAAACCCTTCTGGCCGCTCGGCTGGCAACTTGTATGCTGGTGGCAGCGCAATACTCGTATAGATGCGGTGTATGTTTGCAGGACTAGTCCACCCACTGACGATCTTTTTCATATAATCGCTCGGCACAACCACTGCGCGCGCACGATTCACCACAAAGCGTTGTATCGCTCGTAGCATCCCAATACGCAGACCATATGAGTTGTGTTGGAACTCATCGAGCTCATCGACTACACCAAAGCGCATGCGACCTTGCTCCCACGCATAGTCGCCCGGCACACGCACCATAAACTTTTTACCCGCCACAAGCGCGGCGAGGGCAGCCGGTAGACCAACCGACACCGTATCAAGCGCATAGACCACGTCGACATCGCGAGCCATGTGCAGACACTTAAAAAAGTACGCGATATGCCGCACCAATTTTGGTAAGTGTCGTACAGCCCTAAAAGGCAACACCTGCACCTCAAAACCCTGGGTAGGCAGTCGTTCCTCGAGCAGTTTCGTATACGTAGCAGGCCCGCCACTCTCGGGCGGATATACCCCCGTCGCTATCAATAGCTTCATATTCTCAATTCTAGCCGTTTTTAAATACCCTGCCGAACACTCTCGCGCGCATGTGCTTGGCAATGAGGTCCCAGTCGTACTTCTCTAGTGCCATAGTGCGGGCAGTCTCTGTAACTCGCCTCGCGGCATCGGGGTTGGCGATGATGTCTTTGACCGCTTCGGCAATCTGCGTTGGGTTGTCGACATCGACCGCCCAACCCGTCGTTGGTTTGTCTGGGTTGCGCTTAGCATCAAAGAGAAAGTCGCTAATGCCGCCCTCTTGCGTAGCAATGACCGGCAACCCTGCAGCCATCGCCTCGATAAATGAGGCGCCTTGGCCTTCGCTACGAGATGGACGAATAAAAACGTCACTCTGGTGAAGTAGTGCAGGCAGGTCGCTGTGCGGCACGAACCCTTTAAACTCGACGCGGTTTTCTACGGCGAGCTTTGTGGCGAGCTGGCGGAGGGATTTCTCCTCGGGCCCAACTCCTGCCACTACCAGCTGTATGTACGGCGGCAACAGCGGCAGCGCACGAATAATCGTGTCGACCGCGTTCTTTTTAACCAGACGCGACGACGTCACCAAGACGACACGTTCGTGCGGCATCTTGTCCCCCACGAACTTTTTGTCATCGACGCCGTTAGGGATAATTTCTATCGGTCCTTGATACCCCATACGATACGCCCACGCTGCCAAAAAGTTCGATAGTGGCTGTACAACGTCTGCGGTTGTAAATGCACGTTTAAAGAGCGGCCACAAAGGACGCATGGTGCGCTCAATTTGCTTGGGCGGGTCGCCTTCTTGGAGATTTAAAATATATGGCACGTCGGGGTGGTGTTTTTTAAATAGTGCAGCAGGCACCCCAGCCGAATGCGCCATCACCGCCCAGAGTGCGTCAAAACGCTGCTCTTTGTGGAGCATCCCTGCAAACCGAGCCGCTCTAAGTTGGAACATAAACTTTGCCCACGCGCTCGAGCGACCTTTGCCCACGCGGTACACATGTACATTGCCTAGCTTCTCGTATGTGGCATCAGTAGGAGCAAAACGCAGCGTCACTAAGTGAAACTCCAAGTCCTCTATTCGATCGGTAATCTCTTTGACCGCGACCTCTGCCCCGCCAACATACGGGTAATACGCGAGGCTAAAAATTAGTACTTTCTTCACATTCATAAGCGTAACAAATAAAAAGGCCGCTGCACTAGGCAGCAGCCCTCAGGACAGACCTGATGTACTCTGGCAACGAACGCTTGGCGTGCCAACCGATAGCCTTCGCCTTGGTGATGTCGAGCTTGGAGTCCATACGGTTGCCTTGACGTTCGGGCAACATCTGGATCTCGCCGCCAAACATCTCCGCCACATCCTGGACTGAGTATGACTCCTGGGAACCCAGACCAAACTCGTCGCCCTCGCCATGCTCGCCAACAAGGACGAGCCCGTCGACAATGTCGTCAACATGGGTGAAGTTGCGCTTCTGCGCCCCCGGCGACACGACCGTGAGCGGCTGACCCTTCGCCATCTGCTGGCGAAAAATCTCGACCACAGTGCCATACGCGCCCGACCGCTCGCCCGGACCGTACACATTGTAGAAGTACGTGATGCCGAAGTCGAGGTTGTACCAGTCGGCGTAGTTGCGCACAAGCTCGGTGTTGATCGCCTTACTCCATGCGTACGGACTCTGGTCACGCCCAAGACCGCCGTCGGCATACTTGGTCGATGAGCCGGCGTATACGAGCTTGCCGCCATGTTTGCGCCAAAACTCGGCGACACCACGGGTACCGTCGACATTGAGGTCGAACACCTGTGCCGGCTCGCCGAGGCTCTTCTCCACGCGGGAGTATTCGCCGAGGTGATAGATGAGGTCGAGCCGTTCGGACACCAACTTCTCGATGTCCTTGGTGTGGCCGGTGCGATACTGCACGCCCGGCACGCGGGGCGCAGAGGGCACGAAGTTGTTGTCGAGTGAAATGACGCGGTGGCCATCCTTGATGAGCCGTGCACACAAACGAGAGCCCACAAAGCCCTCACCGCCAGTGACGAGTATCAATTTCTGCATTGGTTGCCTTTCGTTAGAGGAACAGCTGAACAATAAAATACCATTCAAGCTGAACTAAGTCAATTAAGCCTTAGTCCTCTATCTCAAACTCTGGCGAGCCCTTAGAAGTTCCTGTTTTTGTATGAAATGTGCTCGCGTACCATGCCCCAGCGCTGCCTAGGCCCAACAGAGCTACAAGCCCGCCCACGGGCAGCCAGGGCGCGTCTGCGTCTTGGGTCGGGGCTGCGGCCGCAGCGGCCACATTGTTTGTATTAGTTGCCACGGCAGCTGGCTGAACGGGCGCCGATACGCTCGCCCGGGCGGGTGCGGCGGTGACACGCTCGCCGCGCAGCGGCGAGGTCTTGCTCACTTGTGCACTCGCCGCTTGTGTGCCGTTGGGGTACAAGAGTAGCGCGCTTGGCGTACCGGGCAACCCAGTTATCGACGCGCCAAATCGCACACCCTCGCCCGCAAGTACTACCGTGTCCTCGGGGATAACAAATGGTTTGCCCGCGCCATCGACTAGTGTCCAAAATCCTACGTCTAAGTCGCTCGTCGACTGGTTATAGATAGTGAGAGAGCTGTCGCCCTCGGCAACGAGCAGTATCTGGGGCACCACGACCGGTAGTTTGATGCGCACCGATGCGTTTGAAAAGTTATACGCGACTGCAAGCTCGACCGAGTATGTGCCCGGGTAGCGGTACGTATGGAGCACGTGCCTACCCTCGGCTGCAGTACCGTCGCCAAAGTTCCACACATAGCGCACATTGCTCACCAGCGGCTCGCCCGCACCACTGTACGCAACACCATCAAACGCAGTGCCCGCGCCAACAAGGGCCTTTGCACTAGTAAATATCTTGGCCGAGATCTCTGGCGCAGATGTACCGGAGGTTTGCGAACTTGCTTGTGTTTGAGTCGTGGTCGCTTGCGTCTGTGTTGTTGTAGTTTGTCCTGAGCTGGTCGAAGGACCGTCGACCGTAATGTAGTCTTTGATGTTGGCATACGTCGACGGGCCAATGCCGCTGACGTTTTGTATGTCCTCTATTTTGGCAAACGGGCCGTTTTGTGTACGGTAGTCGATAATAGCCTGTGCCTTAGACGGGCCTATGCCGTTTAATGTCTGCAGTGTGGCCGAGTCGGCCGTGTTGATATTGACGAGCGTTGCCGCAAACGTGGGCGACGCAAAAGCTCCTACAAGTACCGAAACCGCAAGTACCCTACCGACTGCCTTGGTCGCTGTCCGGGATTTCATCAACGGCAAGCATAGAAGCTAGCTCGTCGTTGTGCAAGTGGGGCGTCTTTTTGGCTTGGGCGGGCTCTTTGTGGTCAGGTTGGTGGGGTTGCTCTGGAGCTATCTTGCGCAGGGTGTCCTTGAGACTCGAGTGGGTCTTGGGTGCAGGCTGCGACTTGGGCGCCGGAGTGTGCTCTTTGGGCGCCGACTCTACCGACTTGCCTGTTGCCTGCATCAGCGCCTCGCGCAGGCTATGTGCACCCTCGAGCGGCGGGCGCTCGGGCTGCTCGGGTTGGCGTGGAGCTTGGGGGCGCGGCTTTTGCGCGCGTGGTGTGACGGGCTCGGGGCGGCTCGCGAGCTGTTGACCAAGAATCTTGGGATTAAGCTCGCCGCGCGGAGGAGGTGTAGGCGAAGAGTCCTGGACGTGAACGCCGACTGTCTGCGCAGCAGACGAGGAGGGTGAACGGGAAGGACTCTTCGCCGGAGCATAACTCCGCTCTGCCGAAGTCGACCGCGCAGCCGAAGCGGGACGATAGTCACGTTTAGGTTTAGGCTCAGCCGCAGGCGTCGGGTCGGCCTCGTGCCACTGTTTGATAGCCTCTTCAACCTCTGCGCGCGGCTTGCCAAACTGCTTGCGCGACCACTCGAGCACCTGCGACACCAGCGTTTCGGGCGCTGGGTCAAACGGCGGCAGTGTGGTGGCGCTAAACGGCGGCGAGCCAACACCATCGATCATGAGCGTCAGGTATATCTGGGCGAACCCTAAGTTGACCAAGTCGGTCGCGGTAAACTGCGGGTTAAATATAGTCTCGAGCGTCTCGGCATCAAACGGCCCCACGCGAAACGACACTGTCGTACCCACGTTGCCAAACACCGCGTCGCGCACCTCTTCCTCCATCTGCTCGACATACTGGTGCGCGATAATCAGGTTGAGTTTGTACTTGCGCGCCTCTGACAAAATGTCGCTAAACGACTCGTTGGCAAAGTTCTGGAACTCGTCTACATAAAAGTAGAAGTTCGGCAGCCCTTGCATGATGTTCATTGGGACATCGGCGCGCGACATCGCCGCCAAATAAATTTTGGTGACCAACATCGAACCAAGCAATGTTGCGTTGACCTCGCCTACCCTGCCTTTAGACAGGTTCATGATGAATATCTTTTTGTCATCCATCATCTGACGGATGTCAAAAGATGACTTGGGTTGCCCGACAATATTGCGGATGAGGGGGTTGCTGGTAAACTGCCCCACCTTGTTTTGGATAGCTGGTGTCGCGTCTTGGGTGTAGCGGTCGGTGTAGTTGGCAAACTCGTCGACCCAAAATGACTTAACAATCGGGTCGGTCACGTTGTCGACCACTTTTTTGCGAAAGTTCTTATTAATAAGCATGCGGTTGACGTCGAGAAGAGTCGAACCCGGATACTCGAGCAGGGCGAGCAGCGTGTTAGAGAGGATGTACTCCATGCGGGCCGACCACGCGTCGACCCAAATCTTGCGAAATGCCGACAGCAGCCCCGATACCACCAAGTGGCGCTTGTCATAGCCGACGTCCTCCATGACGTTAAACGCCACCGGGTAGTCCATGTCGAACGGCGCAAAGTACACGACGTCTTTAACACGACTCGGTGGGACGTACTCGAGCAGGCGGTCGGCCGTCGAGCCGTGCGGGTCGATAAACGCCAATCCCTCGCCGTTGCGAATGTCTTGGATAGCCATGTTCTCGAGCAAGGTCGACTTGCCCATGCCCGTCTTGCCAATGATGTACATGTGGCGAGCACGGTCCTTGCGCTTGATACCAAACGGCGTCGAGGTACCGCGAGAGTTGGTGGCAGCAAAGTACGTGATCTTATTAGGATCCTCCATTGGCCCTATTGTACCATTTGCCCCAATACACTACTGATACTGGATGAAAATGGGGGTGGGTTTGAGGTCCAGCACTTCTTGCTTGGTTAAGAGGCGGGGCGGGTCTTCTTTGAGGTCGTTTTTGTAGAAGATTTTGACGCCAGCAAACTGCACCGGCTCGGGCGCGACCACATGGTAGTAGGTGTTTTTCTTGCGCTGCGGCGAGCCCCAGCCATCCATCTGTACTATCACCTGCACCTGCGGCGTCGGCTGTATTTGTTGGTAGTTAGTGATCATGTTTTGAGTAAAGCGATGAAGCAGCAAGATCTTGGGCGGCAGGTTGTTGGCTTTAACAATCTCAGACAGGTGGTTGATAGCCCAGTTAATAGTCGCGGCATCGGTCGTGCCAATGACGCGGCCCGGAGGCGTGTTGCCCTGCATATCAAACTCGGGGTCGATAGCTAGGTGCACGTTGGGCATAGCCCAGTAAGTATCGAGCAAAGGCACTTCATCCTCGACACTCGAGAGCCCAACCTGTATATCGAGTATCACGATGCCGTTTATCTCTTTGGCATACTCAAGAGCCTTGTCTACCTGAC
>Ga0114930_10002349_pt1 | contig 17122 bp, 12 predicted proteins | sample AnhtaG_FD_87300 | JGI IMG/M metagenome (GOLD analysis project Ga0114930, IMG submission 87300) | Deep subsurface microbial communities from Anholt, Denmark to uncover new lineages of life (NeLLi) - Anholt_01485 metaG | ecosystem: Environmental > Aquatic > Marine > Oceanic > Sediment | place... | reverse complement strand
CTAAATCCAATATTGGTACTCAATCTTTATATAGTAATAATGGTAAACATGCTACTCCACAATCTATCTATGCGGATAGTGGTAAACATGCTAATCCCCAGTCTATTTATAATAGTAGTCCGCAATCTGTCTATATTAATAGATCTAATATTGGTACCCAGTCTATTTATAATGCTAATGCTAATCCGAATACTAAGCCCCAGTCTATTTCTAATGCTAATGCTAATCCGAATACTAGGCCCCAGTCTATTTCTAATGCTAATTCTAAACCTAAAATTGGCACTCAAACTTATTATAATAATTCTACTTTTTCAAATATTGGTACGCAATCTTCTCCTAATACTAGTAGGCCTAATATTGGTACTAAGTCGTTTTATGATAATTAATTATATAATATATATATATATTATATATAAAAAACTTTTTTAATATATATATATAATTTTATAAAAGTTTTTTTATTAGATTTTAGCGCTAATCCTGGGAATCTCAATCGCAGGGGGAGTTACCGCCGGAGCCTCTACCAATTGTACATTGGGATCATTAAGTAACTTACGCAAAATAACCAATAACGGTTCAGTGAGGTTAGTATTACACTTCACTGAGTGTAAAATAGCTTTACCGTGTAAGTAAGGCGGTACATTTTGCACATCACATTTACCCCACACTACTACGACGGGAACATGCTCGCACATCCGCCTAAAATCAACACAATCCCGATAAGTGCGCTTAGAATCGGGACTGGCAAAGCAAATACCAGCATCGGCCTGAACATAGTAGCCGTCCCGCAAACCCCCAAATCTTTCTTGCCCGGCACAATCCCACACATTTAAAGTTACCGGGCCATTATTAGTATACAGAGTTAGAGGATGTACTTCTACCCCCATAGTTGGGATATATCTTCTATCATAATCACCAAATTTCACTCTTTTTACAAAAGTAGTTTTACCGCTGCCGCCTTCACCGAACACACAAACTTTAAAAGTCGGGATCATTTTTAATATTTTGTATTTTAATACTATATTTTAGTTTAAAAGTAAATAAAAATTTTTAGATTCAATTTTCTGGTGACTCAACCCTATCCAGAATAATTCCAGAATAATATTAGATTAATAAATTAATTTTTATAAAAATTGAATCGTAATTTGATTATTTTTATATTATAATAATAAATAAACTCATATTCTCGAATGGTTATGCATAGAAAATTTACTCGTAAAGGGGTGGACGTCAGCGCTGACGTTAAGCAAAATATTGCTAAGGTGCTTAGTGAATATTTTACTAGTCCAGATTTAATGGATGAAAAGTATTTTGATCAGTGGTATGTCAGTGATGCTGATATTGATAATAATTTATATAAGTGTCATTATATTGACGACGCCAACATGCCTAAAGTGGGTATGATCAGGGGCACAGTGGTGGATTTGGAATTTAACATGGTGGTGGCCGATTTCTTTGGTCATACCAAGGTTATTCAGTGTGATAATTTACCGGCTATTCCGGATAACATGAAGAAGATTACTTATAAGTTTACTGATTTGGATGGTGATACCCATTTATTGGATAGTGATAAGATTATTTTTAGAACTTATTTTCAGGGTCCGACAATTGGGTATATGTATTGGAAAGGTAAGATTTATGAAATGACCCATCGTCTGTTGAACGGTAGTGAAGGTAAGTATAACAGTTCTAGTAAGTTTAAGGATATTGCTCAGCAAGTTGGTATTCCGGATGCCAACACAATGTTTGATACGGTTAATACTAAATTTAGTCCGTATGTACATTATTTTATTCCGGTACATCGGGATGTGCTTATTAGTAGCAAAGATCAATTGGATCCGGATAAGGGTTTTGCGGTGTATCTTATGTATAAGAAGATGTGGGATACTGATAAGTCTGGACCATTCCAGATTACTGATCCTAATGGTCGTACTATTAATGCTAGTACTAATGATAAACGCACCAATATTGGTTATGTTGAACTTATTCCCCGTAAATTTAAAATTAGTTCGGAATATCCAACTACTGCTAACCAGCCCTGTTTGTATGGTCCCCCGGCGTTAAATAATACCGAAGTTAATAATAGACTTCAGAATGGTTATTATGGTCCGGTATCTAATTTTGATATTAGATTAGGTATGGGTGAAGCGGTAGCGATGTATGTATACGATGATGATAACAATTTTAAGCAAATTATTAGATTATCTAGCACCGCCTTAGTGTGGCGTACTGAAGTGCGCGGCGCTGGACCAATGTTAAGTGAATTTTATAATATGACTACTTGGGCGGCCAGATGTAAAACCGATGTTAATAATTTAATTAGTGATCTTGATCGTAATAATTTGCTGGCGCATTTCCCAGTATTTAAGAAACTTGATCTGGATGATATCAAGTATAAAGTTAATAATGGTCAGTTAAGTTGTTGGTTATGGCCGGGTACGTATAATGACTTGCAAACTAGGAATGATGTTGTTTATATGATGTGGGTTGCATATTTGATGTCGGTACCTATTCATGAACAGAAAACGGTAGTTAATTTTTATGAAGATTATATGCGGGTTAAGCAAGAATTGATTAGTATCATCATACAATTAAGTAAACATGATGATAATGAATTAGCTCAACTTAATATCCCGATTCGTATCAAGCAAATTATTAAGGAAGCTAAGAAAAATGTTAAAATTAAGCGTATGGCAGCCAAGAAAGGATTCCAATTACCGGATGAACAAATTTTGCATAGTTCAATTGTTAATTTCATTAGTAAGGAGCGCGGTGACAGCATGTATTCGTTAAGGGGCTATTTACATAGCTTGCAGAAAATTAATTAATTTAGCTGGTAGAAAATTGTTTAACCTAATTTAGAGGTTTAAACAAAAAAATTAGTAAAATAAAAAAAATAAAAAAAAAACATTTTTAAAAATATTTTAAAAAGATGTTTCATTCAATTAAGCATGCGGCTAAGCCTAAACATTTGATCAATGAGAATGATTTTATCATTCTGAGTACCAAGAGTACGGTAAATGACAATGTCAGCATTGATAAACACCAGTTGTTTATCAACAAAAATGGGACCTACACTTTTGCTGGACAGTATTCTATCAATAGTGATTGTCCTATGGGTGTTTCTATGCAGATCATCAATTTGCAGAATAATCAGGTCTTATTCACTTCGAACGGGGCTAAGAATGACATTAATTTCAGTGGAGATTTGGTAGCCGGTGATATAATTGGTTTTAAAACTAATTACCATGCCACCCCTAAGTGTGTAAAGTTAAATCTTGGTATTTCGGCAGTTAATTCTACCAACAAAAATATTGAAGATGGTCCCTATGATAATTATGATCCCGCTGCGGTGGCTCAAATGTTACAAAACATTGATATTGATACTAACATCAATATTCAGTGGGTTATTAGTGTGCCTCCGACGCCGGCCCCTTGCCCTAATCCTGGGTATGAACCTCAGACCGCTATTGGTAATGACATATTATTACCACCTAATGATTCATTATTGTGGACTGCTAATACTATTCCGTGGAAAGCTGGTTTAATGTCACAAAATTTTGATCCAGTTAAGCAGACCGGATTATTTGCTAATTTGACTCCGTTTAGTGGTCATTCTTATAATAAGTATCAATCCATTGCTTATGTGTTAGCTTTTTATGCTGGACGTAACTTTGAAACCTTAGATCCGGCCTCTCCTGAATTAACGGTGTTCGCTAAGAACTTTGAGGATCGGGGTGGTGATAATATGGCTAAGATGAAGTATATGTTTGCATTGACAATGGATAAGCTTCACCATTATGAAGTTAAGACCGATGCCTTATTAGATGATGTTTATAACTTAATTAAGGATGGTACTCGTCCAGTAATTAGTACTTTTATTGAAAAGATGGTTAGGTATTTTGTTGATGTACATATTGGTACGGATAATGGTATTGATAATATCCCCCAACATGTAATTGATTATTTCACTAATTTTGTTACAGTGGTAGGATTTGTGCGTAATGGTAATGTTGATGAAACTGAATATAATACTATGTTGCTTGAGGGTAACAAGCAAGCCCCTCAGATCTATGATCATTATAGAAATCGGATTAATAAGGTTATACGTAACAAGGAAACCGATACTATTGCTTATCATTGGAATGACGGTGGTTTAGCACTTGAATCGGCGGTGACCGAAAGTTTGCATAATATTATTGCCTTTGTGCAGTTTATTAACACGCTGCACCGTACTATTGTGGACAAGTTTAGGGCTTTGAACCCTGGACCGCAACCAAGCTATGTTCCCGCTTCTACTATTCCAACCATTGCTTTACCTATCGGTCCGGGTGGTAGCTTAGTACCGTTTACTGGACCAGTAAACTTCTTTGCCCGCTACTTAGAAGCTGGTAATGATCGTAAGCAACATCTTGATATTGTTCGGGAAATATATCGGTTGTTGGCTCCGAATGGTAATGGATTCTCTATTATTAAGGAGACTGCTCCAAATGGATATGAAGTTCAGTCTCGCCATGTATGGCCGTTAATTATGATTGCCCAGGAAGAGATTCCGGCCGCATTAGCAGGTATACCATCTGCTGTATTATCGGATACGGTTAAGAAGACTATTAGTTACTTTACGTATAAGCCCCAAGTTTATCAGAAGGATAATAAGTATAAGACTTCCCTGGAGGTTGAAGTTAAGGTCCCTGGTAACAATAAGATCGACTCGCATCTGACTTATTCGGATGTGGATAACGATTCGACCTATAATGATGGCACGGTGATTGATAAGAGTAATCCTAAGATTATTCCGGTTACTGGTAATAAGGGTAACAATTTAGAAACCCCTTATTATCCATTTGGTATGGGTTATCGGGCCTGCCCCGGTCAAATCTTCAGCTATTTCTTCGCAGACAAAATGTTAGCTAAATTTGCCAGCTTAGAATGGGAATTCCGTGATCCTGGTATACCGTGCCATTCTACCACAGTTAATATCAGCGATTATGTTGCTCTGGCTCCCCGTAATGCGGTCTTCGATAACTTATATGTCAATGCTAATCCTTAAATTAAATTTAATCTAATTTTTATATAATATTATATAAAAATTTATTATTCCGCTATATACTACATATACTATCGTTAAATTCTATATATATAAAAATGAAATACTTATTTATATAAATATTATATATAAATTAAAAATATGAACTGGTTTAATTTTATTAATTTATCCTTTAATACTGAAACATATTTAGCAACTAAATCTAATTTGGTTAAGATAGCTGATCAAGATGCTAATCAGGTATTAACCCAACATATATCTAAAATTAATAGTATTGAATTAGATACTATTCAGTATGATAATTGGTTAGGTATATTAGTAGATTTATTAGCTCTAATGTATAATTTTGATATTGAAATCGCTAAACATAATTTATGGGTGGATTGTAAGCGCTACTGGTTGTTTTTGGCTCCGCAGCGCAGTGGACCTTGGCACAAAGTTCGAATTGGTCGGGCCTCCGGATCAGTATTAGCTAAAGCCTGTCGAGATGGTAAATATAGTAAGAGTTATGCCTCTTTAGAATTAATTGCCCAGGAAATATGTGGTATAATACCCAAAGAATTTGATGAACGTAGTAAAGCATTTATGGCTCATGGTACCAAGGTTGAACCTATTACTAAAGGCTGGCATGAAAGTAAAATTGGTAAGCCCGTGTTAGAATTACCTTTTGCGGTACCTAAATGGTGCCCCTATATTGGAGTTTCGGTGGATGGTTACATTTATGCTGATCAGGGTATTTGCGAATATAAGGCTCCTCAGAAAATGTATCAAGATTTACAAGTTAGAAGTCAAATAGTTGAATCAGGTCTTACCGTAAATAATAGTGATTGTAATAATATTATTAAGGATCATTTGTTTCAAATGTATTTGGGTATGATGATCTTTGGTAAAAGTTTTTGCGATTATGTGGTATATGATTGTGTTACTAACAATAAAGTTTATATTCAACGAGTAATATTTGATCCCCAATATTGGCTTACTGAAATTTACCCTAAATTAAATCATTTTATCGAACAACATTTAAAGAAACATATGCCGGCCGGTTATCCATTGCTACCTTAAAAACATTAATATAATTTATTTAAAATTATTATAAACCTAAATATTAATATTATAAAATAAAATATTAATATATTTTAAAAATGTCTAATTACAAAAATAATAATAAACAACCTCCGTATATTGGCCATCTTGGGGGTCAATATGAATGGTTATATAAATATAGTATATTTACCTATCCTCGAATATTACCCTTAACAATAAGTAAAATATATTTTAAATCCAATAATATCCCCTTTTGTGATATTAGTACTACCAATTATACTAATGTATCCATATCTTTAGCCGATTTAATATTACATCTAGATAATACCGAGCTAATATTTCCATATAGCGAGCGCTGTGATAGCCCTAAAATCGTACCATTAAATAAATAATAATATTATTTATTTTTTTTAACTTATATTAGAATCAAAATATATTTATATTATAAATATCTATAATAAATCCCAATCATACATATCACAAGTATGACTAGGAAATAAGATAGTATTACGTGTAGCATAATATACTAAATTATTATAAATAACCACATCCCCAGGTTGATACGTATTATCTTTAATATATGCCCCTTTATAATTATAAGTATAATATTGATTAGAATATACTTGATTTAATTTCTCACACCAAAAAATATTAACACATTCGGTGATAGTTTTACCCCTAATAATAAATTCATCTCTAGAATTATTACCCTGTTCAATATATAAAATATATTCATTAATATACCAAACCTTACCCTTACCTTCATAACGAATTTTAACTAAATTAAAAGTAGATTTAATTGATCTAAGTAACATAAAGTGTAAAATCGATTTAGATATATCTGATTTAGACTTTAAATCAGTACATAGTTGAATACTTTCTAAGATATAATCATTATGCTGTTTTATACCTGGTTTCATATTAGGCATTTTATCTTTATATTTATCATAATTATCATTTTGTTTAATTAATAGTTGCTGGCGTTTAATATAATTAGTAATAATATCCATTTTTCTTTTAAATTTCATATAAAATATATAATATAAAATTCATTTTTTTTTAATTATATAATCCCTGACCATCTGGATAGTATTTAATTTCCATAACCGGATGATTATCTTTAATATAAATTTGATATTTAAGTTGACCATTACTTTTAATTTCAGTCATTATTTTAACTGCACTTTGCATTACCAACTCAATATCGGGGGTCGGACCAAAATCTAATCCATAAAATCCAATTATTTTACTTTCTTTGGTAATAGCGTTTTTCTTTATCAAATCAGTAATACGTTGCTGTTCATCAATTAGCCGTTCTTCTGGGGTTAATTTAACCAATGGAATTTTATGTAACTTTTCATCAGATAAGTAAGATTTATAATTAACTGGAGGTTTATTAATTGGAATTAATTGTTTATTACCAACATTAAAATAATTACGCCAACCTTCAGGATAATAAGCTAATTCAATAACATTAAAACGTATATCATTTTCTTTTTCCATACTAATATGATATAAAATTTGATTATGATCAATAATGGTGCTACAAATATATTCCATTAATGGTTTAAATTCACCAGGTTTAATATACCTGGTATCTGGACCAATAACCCCAAAAACTGGACCAACTTGCTTAGTTATTTTTTCATATACATGCGATTTACTACCTCGGACTCTATTTAAAAAATCTATTATTTGTTTTTCATAAAAATCATAGGCGTAAGTTATTGTATCGGTTTTAGCTACTCCTCTTAAAACCGCTTTATCACTATGTGTTCGCTGTTTTAATTCAGCAATAATTTGTAATGTCTCTTGTTTATAACTGAACATATTTTTATATGTTATAATTTTATAAAAATCAGTTCAATTTTATAATATATTAATAATTTTTTAATTCACATTTTTTACAAATCGCTCTAGTTGGTATACCAGTATGTGAATATTGCGTTACTGTTAAACATTGGCCACAATAATAAGATGTCCACATACAACATGGTTGTGAACATCTACCAGCATCCTTATCGTTATAATCAATTAGTTTATTACAACAGTCACAAGTATTCATTTGTTACGAAAATGGTCCAATACTACTCATTAATTAATATTATATAGAATATTCTTATATTATAAGAATTACTATAGAATATTTTTATAAATTCATTTTTATAAAACTATTAGTTCATTTTTTATACAAAATATTTTGTATAAATTTATTTTGTAAACCAACTATTTTTTATCGGAAGGTTTGGCTTGACCATTTTCCAGGTCATCTTTAATTTCATACCAATTACCAGTATATTGTTTATCAGGGAATTTTCCATACTTAATAATCTCAATAAAAAGCTTAGGATAATTATCATCGTAGTCGATCCACTTACGTCTATAACATCCACCTTCAAAACTAAATTTAGATTTAGCTACAAATTTGTGTAACTTATTATCTTGTTTATATAATACTACATGGTGCTTAAGATATCTAAACTTATTTGGTGGTTCATCATAGGCACTTTCATAAGTATACGCATCATAAATTGGATATTGTTCTAAAAAATCATTTAATTCATCTTGATTAACTTTATGTTGACCTTGACCATAAAACCTACGATCTCTTAAGCTTTCAATAAATTTATCTACTCTAGCTTGTCTAATTTCAGTATGATAATGTTTAATATATTTTAATCTACCTAATCTAGTTTGTAAATTATCAATATATTCATCGAGTTCGCTTAAGGGTTTACTGTGAAAATATTCTAACTCCTCCGAATTAGTATCAGATTCATATTTACCAATCTCACTAAATTTGCGCTTCATTTTTATATTTTCACATATAAATAAATTATTAGTTCAATTTTCTAAATTAGTAATTTAAAAAGTTTTTTAAATTTGAGCCAGATACTGGCTGGCTTCAATTTCATCATGAAACAGAAGTATAAAATCATCGGCGATTAGTTTATGTTTATCTTGACGATAATCTTCCTTTGGTTTTGTTTCGTGTTGTAGTTTCCAAGCAACGGTATAGCGCTTATTTACTTGTTGATTAGTAATAACTTCACACACTTCCCCTGAAGCTGATGGATAGGGAAAATTATCTACATATTTACATTGTTCAAATGATTTTCGCCAGACCTCTAGTGCAGCCTGGGTATTAGCAAAATAGAAAATTTTAAGATCGTATTCTTTGTCATGCCGATTGCCCGAAATATAATTAATATATTTCTTAAGAGTAATAGTATTATCTTTAAGTGACCGCAGATCAGTATGGAACGTTATATGTTGATTTTCTTTACTATATACATCAAGATCGGTAAATATAAAATATAGCAGTTCACTAACATGATATATGAAAAAATAGTCATACTCTAGTGTATTATCACCGCCTCCAATCACCCCCGATTCTCCAGTTTCGAATATTTCTCGGAACGATTTAGTATATTGTACAATATAGGTACCACGCGGATACCGAAATTCTTGTATATATTCAAGAGCATATTCGGGTTTGAGATATTTAGCTAGAATATGATGCGATATAATTTTGCCTTTCTTATCTTTAATTTGCACCCAACAACCTTGAATATCAATATCCCCGAAAAAATCGGGATATTTATCCTGAACAAAAATTTGTTCTACATCTTGGGCCGTAAAACCTTCTTTACCGAAATTAAGCATCTTTGATATTTAGAAAAAAATAAAAAAAATATTATTCTAATTCATTTTCAAAAATTATTTCTAGAATATTTTATTTAAAAATTATTTCTAGAATATTTTATTTTAAAAATATTTATAATTATAATATTATAAATTCTTTCATTTACTTAAAATAGATATGCATTCTTTTTTTGGTCAAAACGGTTCTTTTTTTCTGGTCGACATATTACTTTTAATTAATATTAACTTCATCCTGCTTAACTTGCACAATAAATTTATTCTGTCCAGATAAAGTCTTCTTATATAACTGCTTAACTTGTTGTTCAACCTGTTCACCCTCTACAGGCTTAGAAATAGAGATGATTTCCATTTCGAAGTTATTACGGCTATCGGTAAACTCGTGATAATAATCGCTTTCATATTCTAAGAAACTATACGGTTCAACTGTGGCATATAATATCGATTTATTATTACTAAGATTTACACAAATATTATTTTCAGTGTCATTATATATCGCTAATTTAGCACTATTACCCTTACTAATATTATCAGTTAAGAAGAAATGATTCCGAGCCAAAATAAGGTAAGATGATTCCAAAGAGGTATGATCTAACAGTAAAACCGGACTATCATCTTTATATATAATTAAATTATAATCACCGTTAGGGCGACACAACGATATTTCGCCTAAGTTGGGCAAAGTGCTTTGCTGCAAGGTTTGCTCATCTTGTACAATATGTAAATCATAGGTATTAATATCCATGTTTATTACTTTAATTACATTGGTACAAGATAAACGGTAATTTTGAATACTCTTTTCAACATTATTGTTATCATGCCAAGCATATATCAGGCAAACTATAATAATCACAATAAATAAAATAATCAAAAAAATCCATAAATTTTCCATTTTTAAACTAAATTAAATATTAAAATATTAAAAATATTTTTTAAACCAATCTTATTTTTAAAAACCGAAAATATTTTTTAATATTTTTTAATTATTCATTTGGCTCAAATTGACAATATTTACTTTGTATCACCACTTCAACTCGCTCTTTAACCATTCGATCCACCATATTACTAAATTCATCGCTAGCCAAAAAATTATCTATTACATTTTTAACATAGTCCTGCTCAATTTTAATTTCAACTTGTTTTAAATGTTGACTTTGTCTTTCTTTTAAATTACTTACAATACTTTGGTAACTTTGACCTAAATCTATTTCATATTGATTATATATCCGTTGTAAATTAGTACTTAATTGCTCATGATATTGATTTAAAATTCTTTCATGATTGACCCGATTATCTTCTAATAAACGATTATGAGCTTTAACATATTTTTTCATTTCAGTCATACAACCCCGATGATGGGCATTTATTTCAGTATTATTTTGTTCAACTAAACTATTAATTTCGGACTGTTGTAATTGGAAATTATTTAACATTTTGGCTTCATTTTGTTCGGCTATAGCTTGACTTTGCACTAGTAATTGTTCTTTAATATTAGTTAAATCTTGTTGATGTTTACCATAACGTTGGGCTAAACGATCAGCATTAATTTGATATTGTTGATCTAAATTTTGTTTATAGGTACAATAACGTTCTTTTAAAGCATCCATTAACATCATACTAACACAAATTATAGTAGATAAAGCTTTATCAAAACGTTTATCAAATTTATGTATTTTGTCCTCAATTAATTGTAAAGCATCTTGTACCTCGGTTTTAATTTGCTGCAAAGCTTGCTCCAATTTTTGCTCAATTTCATCAATCTTGGCACAGATGGCTAAGGCGGCTTGTTCAAAATAACAAGCGTAACCTTGAATGGTACAATATATGGCTTCATTATCATTATAAGGTGGTCCTTGCAAGAAACATTTACCCCAAAAATCCCAAGTGATTTGAACTTGTTCAAACCAAATTTTGCCTATTACACATACTGGTACACATTGTATAAATCGAATTAAATACGAATAATAATTATATAAACTTTGGGTTAAATCGGTTAAACAAACTATTTCTAACGGGGAACAAGGATCAAATGGCGCAAAAGGTCGTCCCACTGCATCTTGATCTAATGTGGCCACCCGATAAGCTAATAAGGTTAAAGCTACTCCTCCCACAAAGGTATTGACATATTGTTGGATACCCCGATCGTCTTCAGCTCCGGGATAAATACTTTGTTGTAAAATTTGACAAATTTGGTCCGGACTTCTAGATAAAAAATCAAATTGTAATTTTTCTAACAAAGTATTGCCCCGACAAGTTTCTGGATTTAAAATTGGATTAATATAGGCATTAGTTTCAGTGAAGTTATATACTTGGTTGGTACCAGTGCCATAGACATATTGTCCAGTAATTGTTTGTACGTCCTGCCCATCACTGGTTGGAATAACATTTAAAAGAGCATAGGGTGGATTAGAGGGGATTGCAATGGGATCGTAACTAGCGCTAATTTCACATTTGGAATTATTTTCTTCCGAATTAATAAATGTTAGAATATATAATTGTTTTATTTGGGTATTACAATTTGACATTATTTTTTATTTATAATTTAAAAATTGAAAATTAAATTCAAAAATTATTTCAATTTTAAAGTTTAGTTTTTTCAACAAATTAATAAAATAATAATGTCTAGTTCATCATTTTTATCTGGTGGCAAAGCTGGACGAGGATTACGAGGGCAAAATCGTCAATTTAGTACGGTTGGTACGACTCCTCCTCAACCAACTTCTTTAATTCCGACTGGGCTTAGTTTAGCCCCGGTAGCATCCCCTGGCCCAGGACAAACTATTCCTACTTATACACAAAATATAATTATACAAGATTCTAATACTGTACCTAAGGTTACTCCCAGAGAAAAACGGGAAGGTCTAATTTTGGCTAGACAAGCTACGTCAAATTTACCTCAGGCTGATATTGTGGGGTTAAATTTTTGTATGTTAGATGATGACCAAGTTATTAAGAAAAGCGGTGGTGATAAAGGTATTATTATTACTAAACCCGATACTAGCCGTACGCTCAATACTGTTAATGATCCTCGGATGGGTCCAGATAAGAATGAAGTTTGTGCTACCTGTAGAGAAACATTTATTGATTGTTATGGTCATCCAGGTAGAATTAATATTCCTTATATTATTAATCCAGCATCATATAAATTACTTGGATGGTTACTTAAATCAATTTGTTGGGAATGTGGTCAACTTATAATGCCGGAAGATGAGATTAAACGCAAACATTTATTATCTTTAACTGGTGAAAATCGTTTACGAGCCATTGCCGATGAATCTAAAGATCGGTATTGTATGGCCAAAACATCTAATGATACTGATATTAGGTGTAGTAGACTTAAACGCAAAGTTAAATCTAAAACTCTTAAACATAAAGGTCGTATTTTATTTAGCGCTGAAGGTAGTAATAATAATAAAACCGATGATAATGTATTGCCGTTAGTAGTGCCGGATGACTCCGATAAATTAAGTTTACAGAAAATTTTAGCCTCAATTGATGATAGAACTTTACAAATTTTAGGTTATGAAAAACCTACTAGTCCAACGGCCTATTTAGTAAGTAAATGGTTAGTGCAGCCGCCCTGTGTGCGTCAGCCGGCTTTTGTGGATGGTATTAGTAAAGATGATCAATTTACTAGTCAATATGTAAAAATTGTTCGCCTATCTAATGATATTAGAAGTATTAATAAATTAGAAGATTTTAATAGTTATGAAAAATTATATGATCAATTAGTTAGAGCCATTAATGCGTTGGTTAATGGCGAAGAAAATAGCCGTTATGCTAATGTTAATTTTTCGGGAGTTAAGAACCGGCTGGTAGGTAAATTTGGTATATTTAGGCATGATTTACAGGGTAGTTGTGTAGGACAAGTTATGCGTTCGGTAGCCTCCGGTGCAGTGGCGGCTGACATTCCCCATGGTTGGGTTTTTCTTCCCCAAACTTATAGTAGAATTCTTAGTACTCCGGTTTATATTGATAGTAGTAATATTGAGATGACCACCCAAAAGTTACGCGATGGTCAGGTAGTATTTATTATACCTAGTACGGGTATTATGCAAGGGCAAATGATTAAAGTTAATGATAAAATTAGGCAAACTCAAAATTTACGTATTGGTGATAAAGTTTTTAGACATATGGAAGAAGGTGATGTGGTTGTGGCTAATCGGCAACCGACCTTACATAGACACGGTATTTTTGGGGCCTACGTTAAATTCTGGCCCCATAAAACCATTGGTCTGCCCCACTCCATGGTGGAAGGTCCTAACGCGGATTTCGATGGGGATGAGGTTAACGTCCATGTCCCAACTGAATTTGATGCCATCGCTGAAGCCCGAGGCATTGCTCACGTGTTTAATTGTTTATTATCTGGTTCCAGTAATACGGCCTACGGTGTAATTCAAGATAATATTTTGGGCGGATATCTGTTATCCGATCCCAAACGGGATATGGACATTGATACCTTCCACGATACTTTAACTATGATTGAAGGACCGCAGGTTAGTAGTTTAGAGCGGCGGGCGGCCGAATTTGGCTTATACAAAACCGTTAGCGGTAAACCTGATCGGGTACCGGTAATGTTAGCTTTTAGCGCGGTATTACCGGAAGGCTTTTATTATCATAAAGGTGATGTATTAATTATTAATGGTATTTTGGTTAAGGGTCGTATTACTAAATCGCATATTGGTACTGGGGATAATACTATTATTAAGGAGTTATTCATTAATAATTATGATGATCCCCAAGTGGCCTTTGATTTTATCACTGAATTATCTAAGATTACTAATCGTTATTTACAAGATCGGGGTATCAGTTTGGGCTTAAGTGATTGTCAAATTTTAGATTTTGATACTCAAATGGAGATTGAACAAAAGATTGAACAAGCTGTAGCCGATATTGAAGTACTTAATGATTCGTTGGTTTCGGCTACTAATCCCTATGAGCGGCGTCGGATTGAAAATATGATTAAGTCTAGGGGTCAAGCCGTATCTAATTTTGGTCAACGTATGACCAAGGAACATTTGGATCAAGATAGTAATTTAAGGTTAATTATTGAGTCTGGAGCGAAAGGTGGTTGGGCTAATGCCGCTCAGATTTCAGCGGCATTAGGTCAAGTTACGGTGGAAGGCGAATTACCTAATAGGTTAAAACCGTTCTTTAGTGATGATGATCCGGCTGCCATTGCCCGAGGTATGGTGTCGGGTTCGTATGGCGGCCGACCAGTGTATGAAGTTTTAGCCGATGGTACTCGTAGAAATACGGGTAGCATTACTGGTATTAATGTTCCGGCGGTGGTGATGCAAGCTAAGGCGGCCCGCGATGGATTATCTAACACCTCTATTAAAACTCAGATTCCAGGCCGATTGAGTCGGTTGATGCGTAGGCAAATGGAAGATGTGGTTTCCATGGATGATGGCACGGTGCGATATGGCAATGATAAAATTATTCAGTATGGTAATACTTTTAATCCATCTAGATTATACAAAGTTAATACGAATGATGTGCAAATTGGCACATTTACCAATTTAGATAATTTAATTGGTGGTATTAATGCTGATTATGGCTACGCTCCTAACCAGAATAGGGATTCGGATATGAAATATCAACAGATTGAACCGCGGGTTAGCCAGGCACAAATTGAACTTATGGATAATGTTTTACAACAGTAATATTTTAAAAAACTAATTATATACTCTTTATATAAAAAAAATTGTATAGAGAGTATATAATAAAAAATTTTATTATATAAAGAGTATATAATAAAAAAATTGTATAGAGAGTATATAATAAAAAAATTGTATAAAGAGTATATAATAAAAAATTGTATAGAGAGTATATAATAAAAAATTGTATAGAGAGTATATAATAAAAAATTTTATTATATAAAGAGTATATAATAAAAAAATTGTATAGAGAGTATATATAAAAACTAAGTATAGTATTTATATTAATAATATAAATATTTTTTTTTAAAAACTTAGTACGAATCAGTAGTTAAGAAGTACCAGGTACCACCGAAGTACTGCAAGCGCACTCCCTTACCGGCCTTAAGCTTGAAATGATCATCACAACTATCGATGTGATCATGTTCGTAGGTCCTAACCCGAACATCTTCACAGCCGATGTTTTGCAGATGGATCTGCGGACCAACACAAGTTTCAGTGCATTCACAATCACAATCGTTTTCACCGTGGCTTTCATCGTAGCAGTAAGCCTTGTGAACCTTAGGCAAATACACTCTGGGACCATTTTTGCTTAATTCGGCATCCTTATGCTTGTCATCGATCTTGATCAAGAACACACAGATCTTGCTGTCCAGGTGTCCCGAGCAACGCACCAACTGGGTCTTGACCCGTTGGCAGTCACCATCCTTGCCATCACAACCATCCTTACCATCCTTACCAGTCGGTCCAGTGCAACCATCATGACCATCGTGACCCTTCTTACCATCCTTACCAGTGGGGCCAGTGCAACCATCATGGCCATCATGACCCTTCTTACCATCCTTACCAGTGGGGCCAGTCGGACCAGTGCAACCATCATGGCCATCGTGACCCTTTTTACCAGTCGGGCCAGTGGGGCCAGTCGGACCAGTACAACCATCATGGCCATCATGACCATCGCAACCTGGCTTACCAGTAGGTCCAGTAGGACCAGTGTCACCGGTAGCACCATCACAACCATCCTTACCATCACAACCATCATCACCCTTATGTCCCTTATGACCAGTAGGACCCTTAGAACCAGTAGGACCATGACAACCCCTCTTACCGGTAGGACCAGTCGGGCCAGTTTCACCAACATCACCAGGGCAACCCTTATCACCAGTCGGTCCTACATCACCCTGCTTTCCAGTAGGTCCACGGCAACCCGGCTTACCGGTAGGGCCAGTACAACCGTCATGACCATCACAACCCGGCTTACCAGTGGGACCAGTCGGACCAGTGTCACCCATACAACCGTGCTTACCAGTAGGACCAGTAGGGCCAGTGGCACCATCACAGCCATCATGACCCTTCTTGCCAGTGGGTCCAGTCGGGCCAGTCGGTCCAGTTTCACCATCACAGCCATCATGACCATGCTTGCCGGTGGGTCCAGTCGGGCCAGTGGGGCCAGTTGCACCGTCACAGCCAGGGTGACCTTTGTGACCGGTCTGTCCAGTGGGTCCAGTAGGGCCAGTTTCACCATCACAACCGTCATGACCATGCTTACCGGTGGGACCAGTCGGGCCAGTGTCGCCATCACAGCCCGGCTTACCACGCTTACCAGTGGGACCAGTCGGGCCGCTCTTACACTTAGGCTTATCATGACAGTGATCACAATCGTCATAGTCGTCACAGTCATCACAATCATCGTCGTGGTCGTGGTCGT
>Ga0114930_10002348_pt1 | contig 17131 bp, 16 predicted proteins | sample AnhtaG_FD_87300 | JGI IMG/M metagenome (GOLD analysis project Ga0114930, IMG submission 87300) | Deep subsurface microbial communities from Anholt, Denmark to uncover new lineages of life (NeLLi) - Anholt_01485 metaG | ecosystem: Environmental > Aquatic > Marine > Oceanic > Sediment | place... | reverse complement strand
TATGGCAGCAAGTAACCTGTACACACATCAAGACGAGAACATCGCTAAGACCTGGATACTCATGGCTGGGTTCTTTGGCGTGGTTATCGGTATCGGCTGGGCGGTATCGTACTACTTTAACAACCCAGGGATACTCTCCGTGGCGGTTATCTTTGCCTTGGTGATGAACGTGAGCGCGTACTGGTGGAGCGACAAAATAGTCGTCGCGACTGCGGGCGCCAAACTAGCCAAAGACAGCGAGTACCCCGACCTCCATAACATGGTCGAGAACTTGGCTATCACCGCGGGCCTACCTAAGCCCAAGATTTATATTATTAATGACGCAGCGCCCAACGCATTTGCCACGGGGCGCAACAAAGAGCATGCGGTGGTCGCGGTAACGACCGGACTTTTACAGATACTAGACCGCACCGAGCTTGAGGGCGTGTTGGCGCACGAGCTTAGCCATATTGGCAACCGCGACATCTTGGTGTCGACCGTGGCGGTGGTGCTGGTGGGGTTCGTCACGTTGGTGAGCGACATGTTTTTGCGCGCGTCGCTGTTTGGTGGTGGCCGCAGCAACAGTGATGACAGTAAGGGCAACGCGGTACTCATGATTATCTCGGTCGCGCTCATAGTGCTCGCACCCATTGTTGCTACCTTGTTGCAGCTCGCTATCTCGCGCAAACGCGAGTTTTTGGCCGATGCATCGGGCGCGCTGCTGACTCGCTATCCAGAGGGCCTCGCTAACGCGCTGCGCAAGATTGGCGGCTATGCGGCGCCCATGCGCCGCGCCAACAACGCAACCGCACACCTCTATATATCCAACCCGTTTGGCCCGCGCGCAGCAGCCAGCAGCATAGCCAAGCTATTTATGACCCATCCGCCGATGGAGGAGCGCATCAGGGCCCTCCTGGGAGGCCACTAAATCACTAACACGGGCGGAGGCGGAGAGATTCGAACTCTCGATACCTTGCGGTATGCCGCCTTTCCAAGGCGGTGCACTAGACCACTATGCGACGCCTCCAATTGCAGAGAGAATATAGCACAAAAACACCAGCTATACTTACCACATGCCAAACGAACAGTTAGATAGGGTAGAAATAAAGGTTGCTGAGTTGGGGGAGCTTATGAATAAGATGTACATAAGCCAAGAAAAAACCCGCAAATATTTGATGTGGACAGCTATCGTTACTATTGCGGTTATTGTTTTGCCTTTGCTTGTTTTGCCCTTATTGTTACCGGCGTTCTTGAGCTCGGTCGCGCTGCCGAGCGGGTTCTAACATGGCCAAAAATATAACCAGAGGAGAGAGGCTCGCACTCTTGGTAGGTACAGTTGTGGCGCTCGTATGGGGCGCTTGGTACTATTACGCCTTTCAAACATATATGCCCCCTAGCTCTGAACCTCAACAAACTACTCCACGCGTCGTAACGGTCGGCGACGCTACTATATATGTCGAGACCGCTTCCACTAAAGCCTCGCGCGAGCGGGGCTTGAGTGGCCGCGACTCTCTTGCGCCCAACACGGGGATGCTGTTTGTCTTTGATACCGACGGCGTGTGGGGGATATGGATGAAGGACATGAAGTTCAGCATCGACATCCTGTGGCTTGCCGAGGATGGCACAGTGCTCACCATTGTGCCCAACGCTTCGCCCGACTCGTACCCGACCTCGTTTCGCCCAACATCGCCCGCGCGTTTTGTACTCGAGCTCCCAGCGGGCTTTGCGTCGTCGCACGATATTGATATCGGCAGCAAGTTTGTGTTATAAGGCTCGACGCCATATAACCGTCGCGGCGCTCGGATTGCAAAGTAAAACTTTACGTCCTCGCTTTGCTAGGTTATAATGCTTTCAGCGCGTTGAGTAGTAGCTCCAGCTCTGCCCTTATTAAGGCGCGGGGTTGGGGAGGAAAGTCCGAACTCGTACCCAGGCAACTGGGTTAAAAGGCCAGTGGGTAACCCCCATCGTATGCTCTCTGCGGGCATAAGAGGTGCGAACAGAGACGAGCTCCTTTAGTGGAGGTGAAACGGCTAAATCCTTGGTCGCGAGCAAGGCCGTGTCCTAGCAATAGGAAGTGCCGCTTGAGCTTAGCAGCAATGCTGGGCCCAGATAAATTACTGCTCAAGACAGAATTCGGCTTACAGACGCGCGCGCAGAGTTGTTAACACCCCGGACACCCCGGGGTGTTTTCGCATCCAAAAATCTGCCATACTTATATCAGCTCGGTCTTTAGGTTTAGAAATTATTAAAAGCAAAGAGCATTGTGCTCTTTGGTCGCTCTAGTTATACGACATATGCATTCTCGAATGATGCAATGGTCGCGCGGCCTCTTTCTTGCCGGCATGGTGCTGGCGTTGGTGGCAGTAGTGCCCGTTGCTTGGTTCCCGTTCACATTACTTAAGGTCGCGCTCTTCGCTGCCTGTTTAATCGCGTCTGCGCTGTGCTTCTTTGCGGGTGGCGGCATCCCCGAGCTTGGCAGTGCGCATGGCCTGCGCGGTGCGGCACTGGTGTTGCTGCTCCCGGCAGTCTATGTGCTGTCGCTCGTGTTCTCGGTTGACCCGTCGCTTGGTCTCGCGGGCTATAGTGTCGAGGTCGACACAGTGCTGTTTGTCACAGTTGCGGCGGCCGCGTTCATACTCGCGTTCGCGCACTTTAGGACGCTGCGCACCGCCAGCCAACTAGTTACGGTACTGTTTTGGGCACTTGTGGCTGCGACAGCGTTTCAGCTGGTGAGCGTTTTGTTTGGTGTTATCCCGCTGTCGACCTTTGCCGACCGCTCGGTCAACCTCATAGGTAAGTGGAACGACCTCGGCCTCTTGGCTGGGCTGTTGGTGCTTATTTCACTCGTGCGTGTCGAGTTCTCGCCGCTCTCACTACTGGGCAAAGGGCTCCATATAGCCTTTGGCGCGCTGCTGTTGGTGCTCTTGGCGGTGATTAACTTTGCTACGGTGTCGGCGATACTGCTGCCGGCAGCACTCGTGGTTGCACTCGTGTCGTTCTTGGGTGCGCGTCGTGTGCCGATACTCCCACTGGTCGTCGCTGCAGTGAGTGTTGTCTTGTTTGTGTGGGGTAACGCGCTTAATACCGGGATTACCAAAGTGCTCCCAGTATCGTCGCTTGAGGTGCGCCCGTCGTGGAGCTCGACCTCGCAGGTTATCAACGCCTCGCACATGGGGGTTAAGGATCTGGTTTTAGGTACTGGCCCATCGACCTTTACCGAGGCGTGGATTAAGCACCGCCCTGCAGAGGTTAACCAGTCGCAGTTCTGGAACTTGGACTTCTCGGTCGGATACTCGAGCCTGCTGACAGCCTATGGCACGGTCGGCATCTTGGGTGTGTTGGCGTGGCTCATGCCAGCCGCACTCGTCCTGTTTGCTGTCTTGCGCGCGCTGCGTATGCGCCTTGTCGCGCGCGAAGACCACACCGTTATTGTGGCGCTCGCTCTTGCGGCGCTCTGGATGTGGGCCGCGTTTGCGGTCTATGTCCCAAGTGGCAACCTGGTCTTGCTTGGCATGGTGCTTGCAGGTGCAACGTTTGGATTCTTGTGGCGACAAGGGCAGAGCGCCGCAACGTCGCCTTCGCGTCTGTCGCAGTTTGGTGCTCTTGCTGTTGGTATAGTCGTCGTCGCGGCGAGCGCGTGGGGTGGTGTTGCTATCAACCGCCGCATGGTTGCCGCGGCCTATGTTGGTCACGGTAGCTCGCAGCTCTCTGCGGGCAACGTTGACGCGGCTGTTGCCGATGCCAACAAGGCAGTTAAAGTAGAGGCGACGTCAGACACGCTCCGCTTTGCGCTCCTTGCACAGTCGAGCAAGCTCAACGCATTGGCACAGGATACTAAAACGCCGGCGACCGAGCTGCAACAGACCTTTGCGAGCGTGTTCCAAGAGGCGACAAACATTGCACAGCGTGCACGCACAATTAGCCCGCACGACTACCGCCCAGTGTTTGTCATGGGCCAGCTGTATGACTTGCTTAACAACCTCAAGGTGCAGGGTGCGGGTGCACAGGCGGCAAGCTCATACACAACCGCCGCGCAGCTTAACCCAACCAACCCACAAATCCCGCTCTACCAAGCGCGGCTTGCGGCAGTCATGGGTGACGCGAACGCGACACAAAATTACGTCAAGCAGTCGTTGACTCTTAAGCCCAACTACACCGACGCGATGTTGTTTGTAGTGCAGCTTGCGGTTGCCAACAACGACCTCAACACTGCGCTCCAGGCATCGCAGGCTGCGGTGCAGTCGGCGCCGGGTATACCGTCGCTGTGGTTCCAGCTGGGCTTGTTGCTCTACACGGGTAACGACACAGCTAACGCCATACCGGTGCTCGAGCAGGCGCTTAAGCTCCAGGCAGACTACGCCAACGCGCAGTACTTCCTCGGGCTTTCGTACGCTGCACAGGGCCGCACACAAGATGCAGTGGCACAGTTCGAGAAGCTGGCCACCAGCAACCCGGACAACGCCGAGGTCAAGTTGATACTCACTAACCTCAAGGCAGGGAAGAAGCCGTTTGATGGCGCGACCCCGCCAGCATCGACTCCGCCACAAGATCGCACGACAGCCCCACTGCAGTAATGTACAATCGGGTGTAATGGTCAGGTCGATTCTGAACTTTGTGGGGCTTCAGGTACGCGGCATGCATCAGGCCGCGTATCTTATTGCCCTCTTTGCGCTTGGGAGCCAGTTGTTGGCGCTCGCGCGCGACAGGCTACTGGCCGGCACCTTTGGTGCCGGCCATTCGCTTGACCTCTACTACGCGGCGTTTCGGCTGCCGGACTTGCTGTTTGCCACAGTAGCATCGCTGTTGTCGCTCTATGCCTTGCTGCCCATACTCTCGCGCATGGAGGCCGACGACGCATCGCGCGTACGCTCCTTGCTCGAGCATATGCTGGTGTACTTCTTTGTGGCGATGGCGGTTATCTCGGGTATCGCGTTTGTCTTTACTCCGCAACTGCTGCAGTTGTTGGTGCCGGGTATTGCCACTGGCCCAAGCGCTGGCACGCTCGAGCTCTTAACGCGTATCTTGTTGTTGCAGCCGATACTACTTGGCGCGAGCAACATCTTGGCCAACCTCACACAGCTGCGCAACCGCTTTTTGCTCTACTCGGTCTCACCCTTGCTCTACAACCTTGGGATTATTGCCGGCATCGTCTGGCTCTACCCAACGATGGGGCTCTCTGGCGTAGTGTGGGGCGTGGTTATTGGCGCAGCTTTGCACCTGCTGCTCCAGGTCCCATTCTTTATCGGCGAGCGGGGCGGCGGGCGCGTGTCGTGGCGTGAGTCGTGGGAGTCGCTGTGGCAGGTGTTGCGACTTAGTGTGCCACGCACGCTGTCGTTGTCGGCCAACCAAATATCGCTGGCGGTGCTGGTGGCGCTCGCGTCGCTCTTATCTGCGGGCTCTATCGCGGTGTTTACCTTGGCATGGAACTTGGCCGCCGTGCCGCTGACTATCATTGGCGTGTCGTACTCGGTCGCTGCCTTCCCAACGCTGTCGCGCCTGTTTGCCGGCGGCGACCGCGACACCTTTGTTAAGCATCTCGAGACCGCGCTGCGGCACATTATCTTTTGGGCGGTGCCGGCTACGGTGTTTATTATTGTGCTGCGCGCACAGCTAGTGCGCGCGATACTCGGCAGCGGCGAGTTCGACTGGACAGCAACCCGGCTCACTGCAGCAGCGCTCGCGCTCTTAGCTGTCTCGCTTGTTGCCCAAGCAGTGTCGCTGCTTATCGCCCGCGGCTACTATGCAGCAGGGGATAGTAAAAAGCCGTTCATGTTTGGATTGCTCGACGTGGTGGTGTCGGTGGGCGCCGCAGTAGTGTTGGTGGGGGCATTTCATACCAGCGAGTTTTGGCGCTACTTCCTCGAGGCGGCACTGCGCGTCGCCGACATCCCCGGCACCACAGTGCTTATGTTGGCACTTGCTCTTACACTTGGCTCGATAGCGCGGTTTGTCGTTGGGTGGATGTATATCAAGCGAGACTTTGACCTTAAGCCAGCGCTGACCAAACTGATATTCCAGACCTTTAGCGCGTCGGTTATTGGCGGCGCGGTGGCGTACTGGATACTTGCGGTTGTCGGCAACCACATAGACATCAACACAACACTTGGCATCCTGCTCCAGGGCGGTGCCGCAGGAGTGTTGGGGCTTGTCGTGACGGCAGCGATGCTATGGCTCTTGGGCAACCAAGAGATTAGAGAAATGGTCGCGCTTGCTCGTCATCGCATAGCGCCCGAGCCATCGCCAGTCGTTATCGAACCCACCGACGTCCAGTCTCATTAGGCTTTAAATAAGGCTAGAAATAAGGGGAAAATTGTGGTAGAGTGTGGGCCACATGCAGACGCGCAACTTCTCGATCATCGCGCATATTGACCATGGCAAGTCGACGCTTGCCGACCGTTTCCTCGAGGTCACCAAGACTATCGAGCTGCGCAAGATGCGCGACCAAGTGCTAGACAGCATGGAGCTCGAGCGGGAGCGCGGCATCACTATCAAGATGCAGCCGGTGCGCATGCGCTACACCTACAAAGGCACCGACTACTCCCTTAACCTTATCGACACACCAGGGCACATCGACTTTAGCTACGAGGTGAGCCGCGCACAGACCGCTGTCGAGGGTGCGATACTGCTTGTTGATGCGACACAGGGCGTGCAAGCACAAACACTAACCACACTGCGCAGCGCGCGCGAGTTGGGGCTGGTTATCATCCCCGTGATTTCTAAAATCGACTCACCATTGGCGTCGGTCGAAGACGTAAAGATGCAGGTCGCCAAGTTACTCGAGATAGACGAGAGCGAAATCTTGGGCTGCTCGGGCAAGACAGGCGAGGGCGTCGAGGCAGTGCTCCAGGCGGTTATAGACCGTGTCCCGCCGCCTAGGACCCAAGGTCCGACCTTAGACCAAGGCTCTTCAAGGTCGGACCTTAGAGCGCTCATTTTTGACTTTCAATACTCTGACCACCAGGGCGTCATTGTGTACCTGCGCGTTGTCGACGGGCAGATTACAAAAGGTGATGCGCTCGAGTTTACTATGAGCGGCCGGCAGTTTAACGCTCTCGAGGTTGGCGTATTTGCGCCGACACCAACGCCAACGGGCGAGCTTGCCGCAGGCAGCATCGGCTACGTTGTAACGGGTATCAAAGAGCCGGGCTTTGCTAGAGTCGGCGATACTATCCGCGCCAAGGGCAGCCGTACGCCGCCGCTCGCTGGCTATGCCGAGCCCAAGCCGGTGGTATGGGCGAGCGTATATCCAGAGAGTCAGGACGACTTTACACTCTTGCGCCAGTCACTCACGCGCCTGCGCTTGTCTGACTCGTCACTGTCGTTCGAGGAGGAGAACTCGGGCATACTTGGTCGCGGCTTTCGCTGCGGACTACTCGGCATGCTCCACCTCGAGATTATTACCGAGCGCCTGCGCCGCGAGTTTGGCCTGACGCTCATCGTCACGACGCCGACTATCACGTATGAAATTGAGACCAAAAAGGGCGAGCGTGTGACCGTGTACTCGCCGGCACAGTTTCCACACTATGGGGACATCGCCACGGTATGGGAGCCGTTTGTTGAGGCCGAGATTTTGGTACCAAGCAACTATGTGGGCGGCATCACGACGCTGCTCTACGAGCACGAGGCGGTTATCGAGGCGACGGAGATATTTTCTGAAGGTCGTATGCGACTTAAGGTCGTGATGCCGCTGCGCGAACTCATGCGCAACTTTTTTGACAAAGTTAAGAGCGTTAGCCAGGGCTATGCCTCTATTTCATACGAAATGCGCGAGTTGCGTGTAGCCGATGTCGCGCGGCTCGATATTATAGTCGCCGACGAGCTGGTGCCGGCGTTTACGCGCATCGTGGCGTCGCATCGCGCCTATGAAGAGGCCGTTGCTGCAGTTGAGAGGTTGTACAAAGTCCTCCCGCGCCAAATGTTTTCTACCAAAATTCAAGGCCAGGCCCTGGGGCGCATACTGTCGTCCAAGACACTGTCTGCAATGAGCAAGGACGTGACGCAGCACATGTATGGCGGCGATATCACCCGCAAGATGAAGCTCCGCGAAAAGCAAAAGAAGGGCAAAAAGAAGATGCTCAGCCGCGGCAAAGTAAACATCCCCGAGGACGTGTTCCTCAAAATGGTGAAGAACGACTAATTCTCTGCCGTTTGTACCCCGAGCCTGTCGAGAGCCCGCTGATTATTGAAATACTAGCGCAAAGCTGTAGAACACCATCGAGGTGATGACAACTACCCCCAGGACGATGCTCCCGATGCGGACATAGCGCTCTCTGTTTTTGCCAAACATGGTTGCTATACTATCAGATGTGAACGACTTTCGAAAGCGCCGCAACATGAAGCGCGAAATCCCAAGGGTGCTCTTGGGGTGCGCCGGTATAGTGGCGCTTGGAGTGCTTACCTTTTTCGCTGTAGAGGCTGCCTGGGGCATGTATGGCAAATTTGCTGCGGCCAGCGAGGCACGCGCTGGTGCCCAGACACAACTAGCCCAACTCCAAACCCAATATGCACGCGTGCAAACCCAAGTAGCCGAGCTCAATACGGATCGTGGCATCGAGGCCGCCGTGCGCGAGCGTTATGGTGTCGCCCGGCCGGGGGAGGGCGAGATAGATATTGTCCGCCATGCCTCGAGTAGCGAGTCGGGGGCCCGTGGCGACGAGTCATGGTTTGCCAAGTTTTGGCGCAGCCTCTTTGTTTGGTAGGCTAGGGTGCAATGAATCCCGTTAGAAATAAGAAACCCGAGGTTTCTGTCGGCCATGGCCGGATTTCTAACGGGATGAAATATCGGCTGCTCGCACTACTGCTCGTGCTGTATGCCTTGGGCACGGCGTACTTGTGGTATGGTCGACCTGCCGACATCCCACTACTTGGCGCATCGGTCATACTGCCGAGCACCCAAGAGGTCGCGCCCACAGAGCTGGTGGCGCGCCTGCCACAAGATGCCCCGCTGGCGCTTATTGTCGAGCCAGACGACGGCCTTGCACCATTGTTTGATGCTATAGCCAAAGCGACCAAGAGTATCGACCTGGTTATATACGAACTCGACGACACAGAGGTCGAGCAGGCACTGTGCGACGCGCACACACGCGGCATCGAGGTACGCGTGCTGATTGAAAACGTCAGTACTTATGGCAAGCACCCCAACCAGCGTGCGCACGACGCACTTCAGTCGTGTGGCGTGGCGGTTAAGTGGGCACCGAGCCACTTTGCCTTGGTGCACCAAAAGACGCTCATTACCGACGACGCGCAGGCTATCATCATGACCTTTAACTTGATGCGCAAATACTACGCAACGAGCCGCGACTTTGGTGTTATCGACACCGACCCCAAAGATGTTGCAGCTATAGCGGCGACCTTTGATGCAGACTGGGCGGGGCAGCGCACGACTGCCAAGACGGGGAGCGCCTTGGTGTGGAGCCCCGACTCGGCGCCAGCACTACTTGCACTCATAGCCTCGGCGTCTTCGACGCTCGATGTATATAGTCAGTTGATGTCGGACCGCCGCATGATAGATGCACTTAAGACAACCGACCAGCGCGGCGTGCGGGTGCGCGTCATTATGACCTATGCCACAAACTGGAAGGAGGCTCTTAACGAGCTGGTAGAGGCTGGGGTTGAAGTACGCACCTATGCCAGCAGTGCTGGCCGCTACATACATGCCAAAGCAATGGTTGCCGACAGTAGCGAGGCGTTTGTTGGTTCGGAGAACTTTTCGCGAGCGTCGCTTGATGCCAACCGCGAGCTCGGGCTGCTTATCGCGCGCCCCGAGGTTGTAGATGAGCTTGGGTCCACCTTTGCCAACGATTGGGTCGCCGCTCGGCCGTATAGCGTTAAAAACTAGTGCGGGTACGGAGAATCGAACTCCGATCTACTGCTTGGGAAGCAGTCATTCTGCCACTAAACTATACCCGCGAATGGTGACATTCGGGATTTTAACACCTAAAGATACTTCTCTCCATAGCGGCGCATGGCAGACTCGACTACTCGCAGGCCTTTGCCTTTGGCGGTCACCTCATAACAACCATCCTTACTTTTTTGTATCAACCTCTCTTGTTCGAGTCGCCTAAGCTTGTTGGTGAGTGTGCGGGTAGAGATACCCTCGAGCGAGCGCTCAAGGTCGCAGAAGCGAGCCCTGGAGTCTAGTAGATTGCGGAGAATGAGTATGGTCCAGGTATCCGAGAGCAACTCGGCGGTCTTTTGTACCGGGCAAGGGGCCGCCTTTTCCATATCCACAGTATAGCAGATGTTGAGTACTTTACAAAGTAAAGTAAGCGCGTATACTGTACGTATGAATTACACAAACCTTGCTTCGAACGAAGCCATTACCAAGACTACGGTGGCGCTTGCGGCCAACAACTTTAAATCTGCAGTCGTCGCCACCAAAGAGGAGGCACTGTCAAAGATTAAGGAGCTTATCCCGCAAGGTGCATCGGTGATGAACGGGTCCTCAACGACGCTCCAGCAGGTTGGCTTTGTCGACTATCTAAAGGCAGGGAATCATGGTTGGAAGAATCTCCACGAGGAGATTTTGGCCGAGAAGGACTCGGCCAAGCAAAATGAGCTTCGCCGCCAAGCACTGTTGTCGGACTACTATCTTGGTTCGGTCCATGCGCTGTCAGAGACGGGAGAGATGGTAATTGCCAGCAACTCGGGGAGTCAGTTGCCACATATTGTCTATAGCTCGCCGAATGTGATATTTGTCGTTAGTACTAAGAAAATCGTACCCACGCTTGAGGAAGCAAGTAGGCGTCTGCGTGAGCATGTGGTGCCGCTAGAGGATGTGCGCATGAAGCAAGTATACGGTCCTGAGATGGGGACCAAACTCAACAAAGAGTTTATCTTCCACGGCGAGCCTACGTATACGGGACGAACTATCACGGTCCTGTTAGTCCAGGAAGACCTCGGGTTTTAGTGCTATACTATTCGGGTAATTACATAACTGTAGTATGAAACCAGTCACCATTTACACGACTCCGACGTGCCACTTTTGCCAGATGGCCAAGGAGTTCTTTGCTGAAAAGGGCATAGAGTACACCGCCTATGATGTGTCGACCGATGCTGCTAAGCGCGAGGAGATGATCCAGCTTACCGGGCAGCTCGGTGTGCCGGTTATTAGGGTAGGCGACGATATCATGGTTGGCTTTGACCGCACAAAGCTTGCCGACAAACTCGGCATCGCAGCGTAAAGCAAAATTCCGCAAGATGTCATCTTGCGGAATTTTGCTTTAGTGCCCCCGGAGAGAATCGGACTCCCATCTTCTCCTTAGGACGGAGCTGCTCTATCCATTGAGCTACAGGGGCTTACGCGCCACTCTAGCATAAAAAACGTTGATATACTTAGCGGTATGGAAAACATGGGTGATCCGGATATCGAGGAGCTTAAAGAGATAGTCAAACGTCAGGGCGAAGTTATCGAAGAGACCAACCGCATGGTCCACGGCATGCGTCGCGGGCAGCGGTGGAGGTTTGTTTGGAGCATGCTGTGGTGGGCAGCGGTACTATTGATATCGGCGGGCGCGTACTACTACTATGTCCAGCCGTATGTCGAGCAGATACAAAAGGTGTATGCCGGGTTCCAGCAGCAGGCACAAAAGGCCGAGACTATCCAGGGTCAAATAACCGATTGGTTTAAACAGATTACAGGCGGGGCAGGGACCACTACCCCACAATAAGTAGCCATGGTCACAAGTCGACTTTGGCCGTCGCCAAAGTCGCTCGCGACCCCGCCTCGCGGTTTTGCAAGTGCAAAACATCGCTCCAACTCACATGTAGCACAAACCCCCGCGCAGGCGGGGGTTTGTGTCGAACATGTGCTTGGGGCCGGGCTCGAACCGGCGACATCTTCCTCTTCAGGGAAGCGCTCTACCAACTGAGCTACCCAAGCGTGGTTCCCAGTCTAGCCTAATTTGATTTAACTTTCAATTTTGCTTGGCGGCCCTTGTCGAGCTTGGGGAGTTTGATGGTCAGGAGCCCGTGCTTTTCGCTTGCCTCGGCGTCCTCTATCTCTATCTCCTGCGGCAGCACAATGGTGCGAGTAAAGGCACCCCAGTACAGCTCCTGGAAGAAGAAGTCACCCCCCGAGCTCTCGGTGTGGCGCTCGCGGCGGCCGCGGATAGTAACCATGTCGCGAGTTATCGAGACGTCCAAATCCTCGGGCTTAACTCCGGCTATCATAGCCCTAATGATGATGTGGGTCGGTGTCTGGTAGACGTCTACGGCAAGCTCGCCCGCGACCTCCTCCTCTTCGGCGGGAGCTGCAGGAGCGCCTTTGTCTTGGATATTGATAGTAAGGTGTTTGGGCTTCTCGGGCGCATAGGAGCCGCCCTGCTCGAGTTCGTCAAAAGAAAAGTCATCGTCGGCAGAGCCGGTGAGCCACTCGAACAAACTTTTTTTACCGCGTGCCATAATCTTTGTTAGCAATAGTCTTTAGTCGGTTGCTTTAGGTGCTCGGTAGCGAGCAATACTCCCACAATACCACACCAAATGATAAGGAAGACCCAAAAGGTCGAGCCCCCTCCGCCTTTAAGTATAAAAAAGTTGAAAAGTGTGTGCAAGAAAATCGCAAGGATAACTCCGCCAAATGCGGCCATGCGCCGTGCGTGTGCAGATGCATAAAATGAAAGCGCCAAAGATATGCCGATAGTCGCCGACGCGAGCGTGTGGAGCAGCGTCGCGCCGATAAAGCGCAAGTCGCCGGTAACAATGGTGCGCAGTAGGTCGCCTTGCGCGACAGGTGTCATGAGGAAGAGGATGTTCTCTGCCGCCGAGAAGCCGAGCGCCACAGTAACCAAGTAGATAACAGCGTCGAGCGGCTCGTCATATGATGCCCACCATAGTGCGAACACGGCCGCAGCGCCAAACTTTAATACTTCTTCGATAATAGCCCAGCCAAGTATGAGCGTCGTGCCAGACACAAGGGGCAGCAGCGCGCGCTCGAGCAAGAGCGCCGGCCACACCATGGCCATGCCGCCAATAAAGCACAGGAATATAAACTTTTTAGGTTCGGGCTGGCAGCGATCTTCTAAAAGCCAAAAGGCAAGCCAGATGAGCGCGGGGAGAACGCCACCTAAAATGCTTACAAAGAGGACTGGCGAGGCCATGACTCCACCATTATAAGCCCACTTTCCTTATTATCTTTGCGTTTATCACCGCGGGGCATAGACTGCCAAATCTCCTCTGTGACAAACGGCATGAACGGATGCAGGAGTTTGAGCGAGTTCTCGAGGATGTAGTAGAGCGTCGCGCCATGCTCGGGTTTACCCTTACTTTCTTCGATAATCTCGGCGGCAAAGCGGTCCCAGACGTAGTGGTACAGCTTTTCGGCGGCCATATAGATGCGGTACTCCTCGATGTCCTTGGTCACATCTGCGGCCATGGCGTCGAACTCTTTGACTAGGTCGGCCTTGAGTTCGCCCACATTTTCGGCCGACAATACGAAGCGCGCGATGTTCCACAGCTTGTTGGCAAAGAGTTTGTAGCCTTTGACCCGCGTCTCGTCGAACTTAACATCGCTGCCAATAGCGGCACCCATGATAAGTCCCATGCGCAGCGCGTCGGCACCGTACTTGGCTATCATGTCCAAGGGGTCGATGCCGTTGTTGAGCGACTTGCTAAACTTGCGGCCACTCTTGTCGCGCACCAGGCCGTGGATGAGCACCTTTTTAAACGGTGCCTGCCCGAGGTGGAACTCGCTCATGAGTATCATGCGCGATACCCACAGCTGCAAAATTTCGTACGCAGGGGACATGAACGAGGTAGGGTGAAAGCGTTTAAGGTCGTTGGTCTCTTCGGGCCAGCCCAGGGTCGAGAAGGTCCACAGTGCCGAGCTAAACCACGTGTCGAGCACGTCATCTTCTTGTTGCCAGCCATCGCCTTGGGGTGGTGCTACGTCGCAGTAGACCTCGTCGCCGCGATACCACACGGGGATACGATGCCCGAACCAAATCTGGCGGCTGATGCACCAATCGCGCAGGCCATCTATCCAGTGCAGGTAGGTGCTGCGAAAGCCCTCTTGAGGCATGTCGACTTCGCCGCTCTCGACTGCGTTGCGCATCAACTCTTTAAGCGTTTTGCCGCCGCGATGCGCGACTGGTTTGTTTACTGCGACCCACCATTGGAGCTTGGGTAGGGGCTCAATGACGGCGCCGGTGCGCTCGGCGGTCGACACATTTTGTTTGATAACCTCTTCGCTCACTACAAGCCCGTTCTCTTTAAGCCAGGCCAAGACCTCATCGCGGGCCTCGAGTACCTTTTTGCCGTTAAGCCTGCCCTCGACCGACATCTTGGCGTACTCGTTAATAACTTGGGGGCGTGGCAAGTCGTGACGGTCGGCGATATCCCAGTCGGTTTGGCTGTGTGCAGGGGTAACACCTAAGGCACCCGTGCCAAAGGCCGGGTCTACCTCGTAGTCGGCCACAATTTTTATGTGGATCGGCACATCGCAAAACACTGCATCGTACTCTTTACCGACAAACTCTTTGTAGCGAGCGTCGTCGGGGTGTACAGCAACGGCGGTGTCGCCGACTTTGGTCTCGAGACGCGTGGTGGCAACTGGGATAGGGAAGTCTTTAGAGTATTTAAACGTGACCAGTGTCGCGTCGCGTTCTTCGTGCACTATCTCGTCGTCGCTGATAGTTGTCTGGCCCTTTGGGTCCCAATTAACTATACGGTTGCCGCGGTAAATAAGCCCGGCATCGTACATGTTTTTAAATGCGGTAAACACGGCGCGGTTGCGCTTATCGTCGAGCGTGTACGCATAGCGCGACCAGTCGAGTGATGCGCCCATCTTGCGCACTTGGTTAAGTATTGTGCTCTCGCTCGCTTTGGCAAACTCGGTGACACGACGCACCAACTCGTCGCGGCCCAAGTCGTGGCGGCTCTTGCCTTCATCCTTTTGGATATTCTTTTCGACACGGGCTTGGGTGGCGATTGCTGCTGAGTCGGTGCCCGGTATCCAGAGTGCTTTGTAACCCTGCATGCGCTTGTAGCGTATGACGATGTCTTGGAGCGTATCCTCGTAGGCGTGGCCGATGTGGAGCGTGCCGGTGACGTTGGGCGGCGGGAGCACAACAGTAAAGGCTTCGGTGCGCTCGCCCGGTAGGTTATCGGGGTTAAAATAGCCGGACTCCTCCCACTTTTTGTAGATAGCTGGCTCGGTCGCGGCCGGGTCGTAGGGCTTAAGAAACTTATCGTCCATTGAGGCCGATTTTACAACACTTTTTTGCCTATTGAAAGGTTGCCGATGGCACGCAGGGTGTTGTCGGCAGTGTCGTCTTTGCCTGACAATGCGCGGAGCAGTGCGCACTGGGCTATCATCACGGCGTTGTCGCCGGTTATGGCAAGTTCGGGGAGGCGAAAGTCGACATCAGGGAACTCGTCCGCAACCAACTTTTGTAGTCGTTCGCGCAGGTACGTGTTAGCGGCGACGCCGCCGCCAATGACAAATGCTTGCGCGTTGGTTTGCTCGAGTGCTTGGCGAGCCTTGGCGACAAACACATCGCCAACAGCCTCTTCAAATTCTGCGGCAAAATCCTCTTTTTGTGCATCCGAGAGTTCTACTCCTCGGAGAGAATACAACGCAGCAGTTTTTAAGCCAGAGAAAGATACGTCGCATGTCCCACTTTGGAGCATAGGTCGAGGAAGTTTGATAGAAGATTCGCCTGCGCGTGCGCGTGAGCGCGTGGCAAATTTTGAAATCTCTGGGCCGCCGGGGTAGGAGAGCCCAAGCATGCGGGCGACTTTGTCATAGGCCTCGCCAACGGCGTCATCGAGTGTCTGGCCGATGACTTCGTATTCTAACCACTCCTTCATTACTACAAACTCGGTGTGCCCGCCCGATATTAATAGTGCGAGTACCGGCAGTTGCACGTCTTTGAGGTCGCTGTCTTTAACGAGTGATGAGATAAGGTGGCCCTCCATGTGGTTAACAGGGAGCAGCGGCACGCCGCGCTCGGCGGCAACGCGCTTGGCAAACTCGACACCTTGCCACAGCGCGGGCTCGAGCCCGGGGCCGTGTGTGACCGCGACCGCGTCGCACGGCAGGTCGGCGAACTCGCGGTAGAGGATAGGCAAGTTCTTTTCGTGTTCGCGCTTGGCGAGGTTGGGGTATACGCCGCCGTACTCGGCGTGGAGCGCCGCTTGAGAGAGCAGCATGGCTTTGTGGGTTTTAAAAACAAAGCCGTGCCCAACTACGGTTGCCTCGACGAGCGCAATACCCGTCTCGTCGCACGATGTTTCTATCGCCAAGACTTTCATTGCAGGAATGTGAAGGGGAGTTTTGCATCAAATGGCACAGTAAAGCCGGCGGCGTTGTGGTGTCCGTTGCCACCGTGGCGTTGAGCGAGCTCGGCCAAGTTAATGCTGCCATCGCCACGCAGCGAAATATGCCAACGGCCGTGGTGTCGATACCAAATGATAGAGAACGGCGGATGTTTTTTAACCAGCAAGTTACCGATGCGCGAGTGCATGACGCGACCCGAGTTAACCGCCAACACGTGGTGGCCCTCGAACTCGACCACCTCGGCATTGGCAGCGGCTTGCTCACACAGGTACTCGGCGTACTCGTTGTAGGCGCGGCCTTGCTCGACTAGTTTGGCAAACGTTGCGTCGTCCTCAAACTCGGGGATAAGTTTGTCATACGTGGCAAAGTCGAGCGTGATAGTGCTTAGGTAGGCGCCGACCTCTTTGCTGTGGGGGAGCGCAAAGCGCCAGAGGTCTATCTCTTGGATGTACGCCAACAGGCGCGGCAGCGGAGTGTCTGGGTGAAAGTAGCCCCACGCTATGCCCGTGCCCGAGCGGTCGTTGTCGAAGACGTGTTCTCGCACGGCCTCGATAGCGTCTTTAACACCAATGTGGTGGTCGAGCACGACAAGGCGTTTAGCTTGTGCCTCGATAGCGAGCATGACGCTCTTTTCGTAGGTAAAGTCGATGCAGTAAACTTCCTTGCCCTCCAAACCCTGGGGGACTGGCTCGCCGCGCACACCGCCAATATACTCGGCCGTGTCGCCAAACTTTTTATACGCTGCGTATGCGCCACCAACCCCGTCGGGGCAGTCGCCATGATAGATAACTACGATGTCTTTCATAATAGTGGTCACAAATCGACCTTGGCCGTCACCGAAGTCGTTTGCGACCCCGGCTCGCGGCCCTGCAAGTG
>Ga0114930_10002347_pt1 | contig 17133 bp, 16 predicted proteins | sample AnhtaG_FD_87300 | JGI IMG/M metagenome (GOLD analysis project Ga0114930, IMG submission 87300) | Deep subsurface microbial communities from Anholt, Denmark to uncover new lineages of life (NeLLi) - Anholt_01485 metaG | ecosystem: Environmental > Aquatic > Marine > Oceanic > Sediment | place... | reverse complement strand
GTCCTCGCCCTCAAGCGGCCCTGCGATACGCCCGACGGCGCCCGCGTGTAGCGCCCGCACGCATTTTGCGCCGCTGCTGGGGCGCACTTGCGCGCCAGCGCCTGCTTACGCGCGGATTTGGGGACTGTCGCGAGGCATTGAAGGAGCGCGGCGCAAACGATACCATAAGGAGCGGCACTTGGTGTGGACCCAGGCGAAAGACGCAACCGAATCGGGAGACCCACAGGACCATGAAACGTAAGCTTATGGCCGGCGCCGTCGTTGTTCTGCTGTTGACGGGGTTGATTGTGTTCAATCAGTGGAAGCCGGCGCGGCTGACGGCCGGCACGCTGGAACGGGCCGCGCAAGTCCAACGAAAGCTCGAGCAGGAGAGCCAATCCATGCAGGACGGCGAACGGATTCGACTGGCGGAAGCCTCGGACAAGAAGGCTTCGGAACCCGAGAAGACCGAGACCCCGGCCCCAAAGCCCACGGAAGAGCCCTTGCCCGACGTGGTCAAGGTCAAGTTCGACACGTCCAAGGGGCCCGTCGTGATCGAGGTCCATCGCGACTGGGCGCCGAACGGCGTGGCCCGCTTCCTCGAACTCGTCAAGATGGGCTACTTCAACGACTGCCGCTTCTTCCGAGTCGTGACCAAGCCCAAGCCGTTCGTGGTCCAGTGGGGCATCCCCGGCGATCCGAAGCTCGCCATGAAGTGGTGGCGCAAGACCATACCGGACGACAAGCCCAAGCAGTCCAACGTGACCGGAATGGTGACCTTCGCCGCGGGCCAAGCGCCCAACAGCCGCTCGACCCAGCTCTTCATCAACTTGGGCGACAACAAGTTCCTGGACCGTATGGGGTTCGCGCCGATCGGCAAGGTGGTCAAGGGCATGGAGGTCGTTCGGAAGTTCAACGACCAATACCAAAAGAAACCCACGAGCGAGCAAATGAACCTTGCCCAACGAGGCAATGCCTGGTTGGACGAGAAGTTCCCCGGGCTCGACTACATCAAGTCCACGACCATCGTCAAATAGCCGGCGGATAGGGCGCTGGCCGCGCCAGGAGGGGAGTTATGTCGACACGAGTGCGGTGGGGGATCCTGAGCACGGCCCACATCGGCCGCGCGCTCATACGCGGCATCGGGCAGAGCGACGGCGGTTGCGTGCAGGGCGTGGCCAGCCGCGAATGGACCCGCGCCAACGAGTGGGCCAAAGAGCACGGCATTCCCCGGGCCTTCGGCGGCTACGACGACATGCTCGGGTCCCACGAGATCGACGCGATCTACAACCCCCTACCCAACAGCATGCACGCCGAGTGGACCATCAGGGCGATCGAGGCCGGCCTCCCCGTCCTGTGCGAGAAGCCGTTCGCCATCGACGCCGCCGAGGCCCGCAAGGTGGTCGCGGCCGCGAGACGCGCCGGCGTCCTGGTGGCCGAGGCCTTCATGTACCGGTTCCACCCCATGTACGACCAGGTCATCGACCTCATCGCCGCCGGCGCCATCGGGGACGTGGTCGCCGTGCGCAGCGCGTTCACGTTCCGCCTCACCGACCGCGCGAACATCCGTTGCTCGACCGAGCTCGCCGGCGGCGCCCTCATGGACGTCGGCTGCTACTGCGTCAACCTGGCCCGCCGCATCGCCGGGTGCGAGCCGGCCCGCGCCCAGGCCTTCGAGCGCCGTACGACCGTCGACGACACGCTCATGGGCGCGCTCGAGTTCCCCAACGGCATCCTGGCCCAATTCGAGTGCAGCATCGAGAACGCGGGCCGCTCGTGGGCCGAGATCGCCGGTACGGACGGCCTCATCCGCATCCCCAAGCCGTGGTTTCCCGGCGAGGAGCAGGCCGAGTTCATCCTGCGCCGGGGCGACCACGAGGAGACCATCGTGACCCCCGGCGCCAATACCTACCGCCTCGAGGTCGAGGACTTCGCCCGCGCCCTCAGAACCCACCAGCCCCCCCGATGGCCCGCCGAAGACGCCGTGGCCAACATGGCCGTTGTCGATGCGCTCTACGCCTCCGCCAAAGATGGCGCCAGCGTCGCGGTCGAACAGGTGTAGCGCGCGTCTTCCAGCAAGACGGAGAGCCCCTCGGCGTCGTTGGCCCGCGACCGTGTAGACGGCTGCCGTGGCGCTATGCCCGTATCTGCCCTGCGCCGCGAATGACGTACTTGAGCGTCGTCAGTTCCTTGAGCGCCATGGGGCCGCGGCAGTGGAGCTTGTTGGTGCTGATCCCGATCTCGGCGCCCAGCCCGAATTCGTAGCCGTCGGTGAACCGTGTCGACGCGTTCACGTACACCGTGGCGCTGTCGACCGCGTCCAGGAACCGCTCTGCCGCCCCATACCCCTCGGTCACAATGGCGTCCGAATGGTGCGAGCCGTAGTGGTTGATGTGGGCGATCGCGTCGTCGAGCGAGTCGACCACCTTGACCGACAGCGTCTTGTCCAGGTACTCGGTGGACCAGTCGTCCTCCGTGGCCTCGACGCACTCGACGATGGCCCGTGTGCGGGGGCAGCCGCGTACCTCGCAGCCGCCCTCGCGCAGGGCGGCCGCGCAGGCCGGGAGAAAGGCCTGGGCCACGTCGCGGTGCACGAGCATGGTCTCCATGGCGTTGCACACGCCCGGGCGCTGGAGCTTGGCGTTGACGCAGACGGCCTGGGCCATGGCGAGGTCGGCGTCGGCGTGCACGTAGGTGTGGCAGATGCCGTCGAGGTGGGCGACGACCGGGATGCGCGACTCGTCCAGGATGCGGCTGATCAACCCCTTGCCGCCGCGCGGTATGATGACGTCGATGTGGCGGTCCAGTCGTAGCATCGCGCCCACGGCGGCGCGGTCCGTGGTACCGATCATCTGCACGGCGTGCGGTGGCACGCCGGCCGCGGTCGCGCCCTCCGCAAACAAGGCCGCGATGGCCTGGTTCGAGTGCACCGCCTCGGAACCCCCGCGCAGAATGCAGGCGTTGCCCGACTTCAGACACAACCCCGCGGCGTCGGCCGTCACGTTGGGCCGGCTCTCGTAGATGATGCCCACGACGCCGATGGGCTGGCGGATCTGCGCGATGCGCAGCCCGTTGGGATGGACGGTCTGGCCCGCGATCTCGCCGACGGGGTCCGGCAACGCCGCCACCACCTCGAGCCCGTCGGCCATGGCCTCGATCCGCTGGTCCGTCAGTTCGAGGCGGTCGAGCATCGCGGCCGAGAGGCCCTTGTCGCGGCCGGCCGCGAGGTCCTTCTCGTTGGCCTCGTGGAGCGTCTCTGCTGCCGCTCGCAGCCGCTGGGCAACGTCCAGCAGGGCCGCGTCTTTCACCGCCCGCGTGAGCGACCGAAGCGCGTCGGCCGCGGCGCGCGCCTGTTTCCCGATGGTCGCGACTTGCTCCTGAAGCGTCATGCCCGTATCTCCGTGTGGGGTCGACCGATCATAGGACGACCAGGTTGTTTCGGTGAATGACTTCGTCGAAATCCTTGCTGCCGAGCACGTCCTGGATTTCGTGGCTCTTGAGACCCCTGATGCGGTCGATCTCGTCGCTGGCGTAGTTGGCGAGGCCGCGGGCGATCTCGCGCCCCGCGGCGTCGCGGATGGCCACGGCGGCGCCCATGCCGAACGAACCGTCGACGCGCGTAATGCCGGCCGCAAGCAGACTGCGGCCGTGGTGCAGCAAGGCGTCGCGGGCGCCGTCGTCCACGTACACCGCGCCGGCAGTGGCGCGGCCGAAAGCGATCCACCGCTTGCGATGCGAGAGCGCCTCGTCCGATACGCCGAACACGGTGGCCACCGCGTCCCTGCCCAGGATGTCCGACACGATGCCGGGGCGCCGGCCGTTGGCGATGACCGACACCACCCCCGCGGCGCACGCGATCTTCACGGCGTCGAGCTTGGTCTTCATCCCGCCCACTGAGGTCTGCGCCTCGGTGCCGCCCGCCAGGGTCTCGATCTCGTCGGTGATCCGCTCGACGCGCCGGATCAGCCTGGCGGACGGATCGCGCCCGGGGTTCTTGTCATAGAGCCCGTCCACGTCGCTGAGGATAACGAGCAGGTCGGCGTCGATCTTGGCGGCCATCTTCGCGGCGAGCGTGTCGTTGTCGCTGAAGCCCAACTCATCGGTGGCGGTCGAGTCGTTTTCATTGACGATGGGGATCACGTCCCCGAGGTCGAACAGGGTTTCGACGGTGTTCCGGACGTTCAGGTAGGTGCGTCGGTCGTCCAGGTCCGACGCCGTCAACAGGACCTGGGCCGTCTTCAGTCCCTGCCCGTAGGTCCGAAACAGCGTCTCGTAGTAGTGCATCAGCGTGGCCTGCCCGACGGCGGCGGCGGCCTGCTTCAGCGGCAGCGCCCTCGGGCGCTCGGTCAGGCCGAGCGCATTCATGCCGCAGCCAATGGCGCCCGAGGACACGATGAGCACATTCATCGTCCTTTCGCGCTTCAGGCGCGCCAGATCCTTCACGATGGCTTCGAGGACCTTGCCGTCGAACGGCTGGTCGCCGGACAGCAGGGCCGTGCCGATCTTGACCACGAGGGTGTTGATGTCAGTCGGGATGGTATTCAAACTCGAAATCCCCAATCGCTACCGATTCGCCTGGTTTCGCCCCCATCCGTTTCAAGGCCCGGAACACGCCCATGCGCTTCATGGTGAGATCCAGGTGGCGCACCGCCTCCTCGTTGCCAAAGTCCGTCATACGCACGGCCCGCTCGAGCCGCTGCCCCGCCACGCTGAACCCCGCCGCCGTTTTTTTCACTGTGAACGGCGGCTCAAACTTGTATTCGCGCTCGAGGGCGGGCTGGACCACTTCCTCGTCCTCTTCCCGTGTGCGCTCGACCACGCGCCACAGGTGCTCCAGGAGGTCTTGAACGCCCTCGCCCGTGGCGGCCGAGATCAGGAAGGGCTGGTCGATGCTCGGGGCCACCGTCTCGAACCGGGCGCGGTTCTCGGGGATATCGGCCTTGTTCAGCGCGAACACGCGCGGCCTCTTCGCAAACACCGCGCTGTGGCCGGCCAGTTCGTTCTCGAGCGCGTCGCGCGACAGCACGGGGTCCGCGTCGCCGAGATCGATCACAAACACCAACACCTTCGTGCGCTCGACATGGCGCAGGAAGTCGTGCCCGAGCCCCTTCCCCTCAGCCGCGCCCTCGATGATCCCGGGGATGTCGGCCACCGTCAGCGAGCGGTAGTCGGACAGGGCCACGATCCCGAGGTTCGGCGACAGGGTCGTGAAGGCGTAGTCGGCGATCTTGGGCCGGGCGGCGGTGATGGCCGCGAGCAGCGTGGACTTGCCGGCGTTGGGCAGGCCGACCAGGCCGACCTCCGCGATGAGCTTGAGCTCGAGGACGTAGTCCGCCTCCTGGCCGGGTTCGCCGAGCTCGGCGAAGCGAGGCGCCCGATGCACGGAACTGACGAACCGCGCGTTGCCGCGCCCGCCTTGCCCGCCGCGGGCGGCCAGGTATCGCTGGCCCTCTTCCACAAGATCGGCGAGGACCCGGTTGGTGTCGAGGTCGCGGACCAGGGTGCCTAGTGGAACCGGGATGAGGGCGTCGGCGCCGTTCCTGCCGTGGCAGTCCTTGCCTTGGCCATGCCGGCCCCGGTCGGCCTTCCAATGGGCGTGCTTCTTGACATCGAGCAGGGACGTGCGCTTGGCGGTCGCCACGAAGTAGGCGCTGCCCCCGTGGCCGCCGTCACCCCCGTTGGGTCCCCCGCGAGGGACGTATTTCTCGCGCCGAAAGCTACAGCACCCATTGCCGCCCGCCCCGGCGGTCACCCGAATACGTGCGCGGTCGATGAACATGGTGAAGGGCCATGCTGCGCCGGTGTCGCGGGACAGCCGGCGGCGCCCGCCTACCCGGCCTCCACCGGGACAACATCCACGCACTTGCGGTCTTTGCGCGTCTGCCGGAACGCCACCACGCCGTCAGCCAAGGCGAACAAGGTGTAATCGTTGCCCAGCCCGACGTTCTTGCCGGGGTGGAACCGCGTGCCACGTTGGCGCACGAGGATGTTGCCGGCGCGGACCCGTTCGCCGCCGTACTTCTTGACGCCCAGCCGTTTGGATTGGCTGTCGCGGCCGTTCCGCGAACTGCCGCCAGCTTTCTTATGAGCCATGGGAAATCTCCCTTCACGCGGCCATGAAACGCCGCCGCCCGCGGCGTTAGCCGACGATCTGTACGACTCTCAGTTCCGTATACGCCTGCCGGTGACCCCGGGTGCGCATGTAGTTCTTCCGGCGCTTCTTCTTGAACACCCGGATCTTCTTGCTGCGGCCCTGGCCCACCACGTGGCACACCACCTTCGCGTCCGCCAACGCGGTCGGGTCAACGACCACACCGTCGTCCTTCACCAACATGGCCACATGGTCCAACTCGACGGTGTCTCCGACCGGCGCATCTATCTTCTCGGTGCGGAAGACGTCGCCGTCAAACACTTTGTGTTGTGTGCCGCCCGCGTTTACGATTGCGTACATGGTGCTTCTCCAACGGCTGTGCGCCGTGTTCGGTCAACTATGCGCGGCAGCAAAGGCCGTGGCCGCGGCCCGCAGCTCGGCACAGGCCGATAACGACGCCAGGTAGCTCGACTTGGCGTTGCGGGGCGACGGCATGTTCTCCGTCATCGACTGCAGCCGGCCAAAGGCGCCCTCGGCCACGACCTCGTGACTGTTGGCGGTGGCCCGTGGGTCGGCGATAATGCGGACGCGCGTCTCGATCGGCCCGATGCCCATGACGCTCAAGGCCCCGGCCACATTGACGTTCTGGGGGAAGGCCTTGACGGCCTCAGCGGCCGTTCCTTCAAAAATGACCATCGGCTCGGTCAGGTTCTGCAAATCAATGCCGTGTTCATCCAGGTACGGCGCCCCCTCGAGTCCTTTGGGCGGCTTGCAGGTCGTCAACGTCACGCTGTGCAGCCCGGCTTCCATGGCGGCGCGGACGCCATCCAGGCCGCACAGGGCGCCGGACGGCACGTGGACCTGGATGTGGCTCTCGCGGGCCTTCTCGAACAGTTCCGGGTGCGCCATCAGCCCGCCCACGCTCATGATCAGGCATTCGCGACGGTGCTTGATCGACGCATCGAGCACGTCCTTGACCGCATCGGCGCTGGCACACTCGACCAGGAAGTCCACGCTGGCCGCGTTCGCATCCAGCCCACAGACAGTGGCGTTCAACTGAAACGTGCGCAGCAGCAGGTTGGCGCGCTCCTCGTCGATGTCCGTCAGCGCCACGATCTCCGCGGGGATCGCCCCTTTCTGCAAGGCGATGCACAGGTCGGCGCCAATGTTGCCGCAACCAACCAAGCCGACTCTCATTTCCGTCATTACCGACTCCGCGCGCATCACAAAAAAACGGACCTCCCCTTCAGGAAGTCGCGCTATGCGATGCAATACGCCGCTCGGGGCGCGGTACAAAACACACGCAACAATACCATACGGTCGCGGGCCAAGTCAAAGCCCGGATCGCGCTTGGCGCACCCGGGGGACTTGACGAAACGCGCCGGTCAAGATATCATAGTGGGCGACGCATGATGGCTGCGGTAGTTGGGCTGCAAGATAGGCGCACGAGCCGAAGGGGTATGTTTGCGATGAGAACCTGCGTTTTCGGAATCCTATGTGTATTGGCCGTTGCGGGGGCCGCGGTCGCGGTCGAGTACGACTTCGAGAGCGGCACCCAAGGGTGGACCGCCTCGCCGGAGTCGACCGGCGTGGCCAACTTCGGGGCCAGTGGAGGACGCGTCGGGCTGGACTACGTCCCGCCTACGGGACCGTTCGACCCGCAGATGGTTAGCCCTTGGATCAGCATGGACGCCAGCCAGAACCATTGGCTCGTCCTCGACGTCAACATCACGGCCGACCCGGGGGCGGGCGACCAGACCTTCCAGATGTTCTTCTCGAACGACTTCGGGGGGTTCAGTCAAGGGCGTTCGCGCGTCTTCCCGGTCACGCCGAACGTGGGCTGGCAACGGCTGCCGGTGTTGGACCTCACCGACACGCAAGGCGGGAAAGACCCGTGGCAGGGGACCGTGGACCGCTTCCGGATCGACCCCGGCAGCAGCGCAACTGACCTGGTCGGTTTCCGTTGCGAATTCGACCTCATCGCCATTACGGACGATACGGACGGCGACGGCATCCAGGACGATGCCGAGTTGCTGTATTGGGGCGACCTGGACGAAGCGGACGAGACCACGGACCACGACGACAATGGCATTCTCGACATTGTCGAGATCGAATGGGGCCTGGACCCGACGGTCGACGAGGGCGAGACGCTCCCGGCCGCGGGCGCGGCCGCGCTGTTGGCGCTCGGCCTTTGCTTCGTGGCCACGGGCGCGCTGGCAGTCCGGAGGAAACGCTCCTAAGCGCTCTCCCGGCCAAGGCACCCACGACACGCCCGCCCGTCACGGAGAGCGGAACACGTAGAAGACCTCCGTGGCGAATTCGAGTTGCCGCGCCATCACACCGAGTTCCCCGAGCAGCCCCTCCATGAACCGCCCGTAGTGCCCCGCCATACCCTTGTTCCGGCCCCCGAGGCTCTGCAGCGGAAACGACACGACGACGTGCCGCGCCCGCAGCCGCCTCAACAGCCGCAGAACCGCCCCCTTCTCTTGCCGCTCGAGGCACGGGGCGGTCTTCAGGAGCAGGGCCACGTCGACTTCCATGTCGGGCGGGTCAACGAGGACGTCGCGGCACTCGGCGGTCGGGGCGCGCCCGAGCCGCGCCAGGAACCGGTTGACCGCCGCCACGAGACGGCTGTCGATGTCATTGGCCAGGTATACGGCGTCGCGCGGCAGGTCCAACCAAGGCAGGGCGAAGGGGTTCAGGCCGCAAGCCACGTCGAGCACGCGGGTCAGGGGGCCCGTCGCGTCGGCAAGCACCAGGTAGGCCTCCTCGAGGATGGGCAGGCGCTCGCGCGTCGAGGCATGGCACTCCAGTATCGCGCGGCACGCCGCGCCCAAGGCCTCCTCCGTGGCCCCGGCCGGGATGGCGTCGATGAGGCGCTCAATCCGCTCGAGGTCGCCCGGGGTCACATACGCGCCGTACACTTGGTGGAGTTTGCGCTTGGCCGATTTGAGGGCCGCTTTGGGGGCGTCGTGGCGCGCCGCGGCCCACGCGGCGACCCGCCGCAACGTGGCGTCGCACGTCCATCGGTACTTGCGCGTCTGTTTGAGCTTCTCGACCACCTCGCGGCACACGGCGTCCTTGTCATCACTCATCAGGGCAATCCTCCGACGCCCGCAGGCGGTCGATCAAGCGCGCATAGAAACGCAGGTTGTGCATCGTGGCCAGCCGCATGGCCAACGGGTCGTTGACCTGGAACAAGTGGTGTACGTAGCCCCGGCTGTACGACCGGCAGCATAGGCAGTCGCACGCCGCCTCGACGGGGCGCTTGTCCCGCGTGTATTTGTCGTCCTCGAGGCGAAGCTGGTCGTAGAACACCGTGCCGTCCGTCGCCACCCGCTCGACTCCGGGCTTGAACGCGAACAGGCGCCCGTGCCGCGCGTCCCGGGTCGGCATGGCGCAGTCGAACAGGCCGTACCCGAGTGCAAACGCGCGCGCCAGGTTCTCCGGCTTGCCGATACCCAGCGCGTGTTTGGGCGTGGCGTCGGGGACGAGTTCCGCGACGTGCGCCACCATCTCGACGAGCCCGCCGGCATCGTCGATGGGCCAGCCGCCGAAACCATACCCGTCAAAGCCGATCTCGAACAGGCGTTCGGCGCACTCGCGTCGCAGGCCCGCATCTTCTCCGCCCTGGATCACGGCGAACAAGAGCGGACGAGAGGCGTCATCGCGGTCTGCCAACTGTTCCTCGAACGCCGCCTTGCATTGCTGGGCCCAGGCCACGGTGCGCTCGACGCTTTCGCGCTGGAGGGCGGGCGCCGCGCGCGGGTGCGTGCAGTAGTCCAGGCAGAACAGGACATCGGAACCAAGCTGAAGCTGCTTCCGGATGCACTTCTCCGGGGTCAGGGTTCGCTTCTTCTGCGTCGCGTCGAACCGATACGTGAACCCCTGGTCCGACACGCTGCCCAGTTTGCGGCCCCCCGCGGCCAACGAGAAGGCCTGAAAGCCCCCCGAGTCCGAGGCCACGGGCCCGCGCCAGCCCATGAACCGGTGCACGCCCCCGAGGGCGGCCACGGCCGAGGTCCCCGGGTGGGACGACAGGTGCAGCAGGTTGACCATCACCGCCGTGATGCCGCAGCCGGCCACGTCGGCCGCGTCGATGGTGCGAACCACGCCGCGGGTCGCGTCGGGCAGGAACGCGGGCAGGGTCAACGCGCCGTGCCGGGTGGCTAGCGACTTCGGTTGCTTGGTGCTGGACTGCGCGCGTTCGTTCACGGTTCAGCGCTCGCCCTCATCGTCCGGCTTCAGGAACTTGGGGTTGCTCCCGGAGATGACCACGGTGACTTCGCCCTTGGGCGTGACGCCCGCGAATTGCCCGGCAAGCTCGTCGAGGTATCCTCGGTGGACCTCCTCGAATTTCTTGGTCAACTCGACGCACACCGCGGCCAGCCGGTTGCCCAACACGTCGCGCGCAACGGCCAGCAGCTTGCCAAGGCGGTGGGGCGACTCGTACAACACCAGCGTATGCGGGAGGTCGCGGTCCATCTCGAGGAACCGTTTTCGCGGCCCCGGTTTCCTTGGCGGGAACCCCTTGAACGTGTAGCTCGCCGTGGACAGTCCCGACGCCACCAGGGCGGTCGTCGCGGCCGTGGGTCCCGGAAGCACCTCGACGCGGAGGCCTTGGTCGCGGCACGCCGAAACGATGCGGTAGCCGGGGTCGCTTAGGCCGGGCAGGCCGCCGTCGCTGCACAGCGCAACCGTCCCGCCGCTCGCCAGGATGCCCAGAATCCGCTTGCCCGCCTGCTCCTCGTTGTGCTCGTGATAGGAAAAGACCGTTCTTGGCCGGGGGATTTCGTGCCGCTCGAACAGCTTGCGCGTAAACCGCGTGTCTTCGCAGGCCAGGGCGTCCACCTCGCCAAGGACCCGGACGGCCCGCAACGTGACGTCTTCAAGGTTGCCTATGGGCGTCGCGACAACGTACAAGGTCGCTGGTTCTATCGTGGCCATGGTCACGAGAGCTCGACGCCCTGCCGCGTCAGTTCGGCGCGCAGCGCGGCCACGTCGATCGCCCGCAACGGCATTTTGTCTCGGGCGCAGATGGCGGCCGCCGTGCCCGCGGCTTGGCCCAACGTCATCATCGTGCGCGACAGGCGGCACGACGACGCGGCGATGTGCGAGAAGCTCGCGCCGCGGCAGGCGATCATCAGGTTCTCGGTGCCGCGCGGCAGCAGGCACCGATATGGGACGCCGTACGCGCCGTTCGGCACTTCATACAGTTTGTGCTTGGGGCCGTGGATGTCCACCGCGTGGTCCGTGATGGCGATGATGTCGTCGTGCTGCTGGTTGTTGACGCCCGCCTGGCAGTCCTGCTCGGCGAGCACGTACTCGCCCATGATACGCCGGGTCTCGCGCACGCCGATCGCCGGCGCCATACCCACGATGCTCCACGTGTCGTATCCGCGTTCGGTCTGCATCCAGGCCATGTGCTCGTAGACCAAGCGCACGGCCCGTTCGAGCACGCGCCCGAGGTCATCATGGAGTACGGCGTTGCCGGGAATCATGTTCACGGCGTTCACCAGCACGTCGCCGTTGGGGCACGTGCGCAGCGCGGCCCCCTTGCCCCAGGGCTTCGCCTCGAGGTCCGGCGGCACAAACGGCGCCTGCTTCTCGCCGGTGTCCTTGATCCGGTACAGCAGCGTCATGCTGTTCAGGCTCAGGGTCGGTTTCTCGGGCGCGTTCGGTTCGTTGAACTCCGCTCGGGCGTCCTCGCCGATGCGGTACTCGCAACCGGCCGCCACACACGCGTTCCCGTCGGCCGTGCAGTCGATCACGACCGGCGCCTGCACCCGCAACACCGACCCGGCGAACGCGACCAGCACCGACGCGACCCTCGGCCCCTCCATGACCACGTCGAAGAACGTCGCGCCGTACAGGACGCGGCACTTGCCCGTCTCTCGCAACAGGCGCGTCGCCGCCCACTGGAACGCCCACGGCTCCCACGGTATGCCCTTGCCGCCGACCCGCGGCTCGCCCGCGGCGTAGTCATCGACGGCCGTCGCCATCGGGTCGGTCTTCAAGGCCTTCCACACGTCCCTGGGAATCCCGCCGCCTCCGCGACTCGGCTCCCAGGTGTGGACCCACGCCACGGTGCTCGTCCCGCCCAGCATCTGGTGTTTCTCGATGAGGACCACGTCGGCCCCCATACGGGCCGCCGCCAAGGCCGCGCCTACCCCGCCGCTCCCGCCGCCGACCACGCACACGTCCGCCTCGAGCGTCTCCGCGGCCGAGGGCCCACTCGATGCCGGCGGCTCGTTCCGCGCGTTCGCGCGTTCGTCGTCAGCGGACGCGGCCCACGCCGCGCCTCCCATCATCGAGCCGAGCATAGCCCGGCGGCTTAACGGTGTCTGCATTCCGGCAACGTCTCCGTACGACGCCCGCAACGTTGGAGATCCACCCAGATTGAACTCCGAACTGACACTGCCTGGCAGCTCCAAGCGCGCCACGTCCGTCAGTTGGTTCGGGCGATGAACTCCATGAACGCGCGCGCCACGTCCGCCGGCCGTTCAAACGGCAGCGCGTGCGACGCACCCTCGATCCAGCGCAACTCGATATTGGGCCGCTCGGGGATGTGGAGCGCGCTCTGGTCCGGCTGTGGCCGTCCCCGGTCGCCGTAGATCTCGAGAATCGGCAGGTCCGTCCGGCACAAGAAGTCATACCCATCCCACGTGCGCCAGATGGCCGCGAAGGCCTCGCGGGCGTCGAGGCCCCAGCGCGACGTGGCCCGCTGCCGGCTCTCCTCGAGGCGCACCTGCTGCGCGGCCGAAAGCGTGTTGCCCACGACGCCGTCGAACGCGTCGTCCGCCGCCCGGTGGTTCGTCCATCCCTCGACAAGCAGCACGCCCTTGATCTTCGCTTCACGTTCGCGCGCCACCTCGAGCGCCACCATCCCGCCGATGCTGTGCCCGCCCACGTGGAAGCGGTCGATGCCCAGCGCGTCGACCGCCACGAGTACATCGCCGGCGAACTGCTCGATCGAGCCGTTCCGGGGCGGCGGCCAACTCCCGCCGTGGCCGCGCAGCTCCACGATGACGAGGTCCAGGTCCTCGCTCAAGCGCGCTACGACGCCGTCCCACTGCGCGGCGTCCTGGAAGCTGCCCGGCACGAGCACCATCGCGGGGCCAGGGCGCGCGCGGCGCAGTACGTTCAAGTGGCCCTCGTCCGTGAACAGCCGCCTCGGGGTAAATATGGAACCGCCTATCTTCATTCCACGCTCCATTCTTGGCCCGCGTCGCGATTATGGACGAATCGCCCCGGAATTGACAATAGACCAAGGCGGGCCTGTAAGCTGGGTCAGGCACAAAAACGCGAGACCGTTGTCCGGCCGTTCTCATCAACAGGAGACCCCAGGAGTTCGGGTATGAGCAAACACAGAATCGCCACGGGCGTGTTCCTATTCCTCGCGGGCCTGTCGTCCGTTGCGTTCCCCGCCCAGTATTTCGTCTGCCCCGAGGGGCACGGCGAGGGCGAGGCCCTCGAGCAGAAGGCCCCGTTCGGCGCGGCGGAGAACCCATGGGGGTGCGTGGACGACGCGCTCGGGGCCCTGCGGGCGGGCGACACGTTGCTCTTGTGCGGAGGGACGTACGTCGCAGGCTTCGAGTTGAAGGCCCTCGCGGGCGAGGCCGAGCGGCCGATCGTTGTCGCTGCAAAGACCGGCGAGCGCGTGCTGTTTGACCTCGCCGACGCCGACGCCGGCATCCGGCTAACCGATTGCGCGCACGTGGTCTTGCGCGGCATCGAGGTGGCCGGCGTGCCCAACGGAAGCGGCATCGCCTTGAGCCAGTGCCGCCACTGCGTCGTCGAAGGCAACGTCGTCCACGACAGCCAGGGCGTCGGCATCTGGCTCACGGCCAGCAACGACTGCATCGTGTGCGGCAACGTCTGCTACCACAACGACAGCGGGGCCTACGTGGGCGACGGCTCGACGCGCAACCTCATCGAGGCCAACGTGCTCGCCTTTGGCAACCGATCGAGCGAAAACGCCGACGGCGTCGGCTCGAGCAACTGCGAGAAGAACACGTATCGCTACAACCTGCTGGTCGCCAACAACGACGACGGGCTCGACATGTGGACCTCGACCGGCAGCCTCATCGAGTACAATCTCGCCACCCTCAACGGCGATCAGAAAGACGGCGACGGCAACGGCTTCAAGCTCGGGGGACGCTGGAAGACCCAGCGGCCCGAGCGGGATATCTGGCTCGGCGGCGGCCACACCGTCCGGCGCAACGTGTCGTTCGACAACCTCAGCACCGGCTTCACCGACAACGGCAGCACGGGCAATCGCTACGAAGGCAACGTGGCCTACGGCAACCGGAACACCGGCGGATACGCCTCGGTCAAGCACAGGGACCCGACCGACGCGGCACCGATTCTGGCCCGGCTGCGCAAGCGCTACCTCGAGGTGTTCGACGCCGGGCTCATACGCCCCGAGGTCAACCCGTTGCCGGCCGATTTTGACAAGGTCCGGGCCCTCGGCCTATGGCCCGCAGCAAAGGAGTGACATGATGGACCTCCCCATTACCGTTCAAGACGCGGCCGGCCTCGCCACCGTGCGCCCCGTCACGGGCGGCGTCCCCATCGCCGAGGGCGCCGCCCCCGAGGGCGCGACGTTCTCGTTACGCGACGCCCAAGGGAACGCCGTCCCCCTGCAAACCGCCGTGCTGGCACGTTGGCCCGACGGCAGCGTGCGATGGGTGCTGCTCGACTTCCAGGCGGCGCCGCCGGCCAACGGCGCCCTCAGCTACGCACTGTCTTGCGGGGAAGGCGGTCCCGCGCGCCCCGAGCGCCCGTGCCTTGTCGTGTCCGAGGCGGCCGAACGCGGACCCTCCCTCGAATCCTGCAACGTCACCCTGGCGCTGACGGACGACGCCCTGCTGCGGGTCTCAGATGGCCTCGACCTGGGCTTCGTCCTGACCGACCACGCCGGCCAGGTCTGCAACGCCGTCGTCGAGTCGGCCGAGATCGAGACGGCCGGCGAGCTCCGGTCTACCTTGGCGCTGCGCGGGGCGTTTCGCACGCCCGCGGGCGACCGCGTGTTCCAGTTCCGGTTGCGCGCGTCCGTCTACGCCGGGTTGTCGGCCATCCGCCTCGAACCCCTCATCGTCGTCGACGCCGCCACCGGGGTCTTGCAGCGCCTGCGGGAGCTGAAGGTCACGCTTACGCCCCTGATCGAGGCCGGCGAGGCCCGCATTGGGGGCGACCCCGGGTGGCAGGGCGCCCTCAGCCAACCGGCGCGCCTGTTCCAATACGACGATCAGCACTACCGTTTCGAGGGGGCGGACGGGGCCGGGGGGCAAGCCCCCGGCTGGGCCGAGTTGGGCGGCGCGAAGGGCACGGTGGCCGTGGCCTTGCGCGCGTTCTGGCAGCAATGGCCCAAGAGCCTCGAGGTCGGCGCCGATGGGCTCGCCCTCGGCCTGTTCCCTCGGTTCAGCGACGGCGACTACGCCCACGTCGAGCCCTGGTACAAGCACCAGTACCTTTTCGACGGCAATTGCTGCCAGATCCGCACCGGGCAGGCCAGGCGGTGGGACGTCTGGCTCGACCTGGCCGGCGACGGCCCCGCGCTCGCCCGGATGGCCAACGCCCCCTTGGTCCCTGCCGCCGACCCGGCCCAGGCCATCGCCACGGGCGCATGGGACGCCATCGCCCCGGCCGGCACGCCGGAGATGGCCGCGTACGACCCTTGGGCCGACCGCCTGTTCGGGGCCTACTGCCGCTCGATCGAAACGCAACGCGACTACGGCGCCATGAACTGGGGCGACTGGTTCGGCGAACGCCAGGTCAATTGGGGCAACCACGAATACGACACGACCAACCAGTTGCTCATCCAGTTCGCCCGGACCGGCGACCCGAAGTACTTCTACGTGGCCGACGCCGCCGCGCATCACTCGAGCGAGGTGGATACGGTCCATTACGTGAACGACGATCTGGCCCAATACTTCAACGACCGCTGGCCCGTGCATGGGTATCCACCGCGGGCCGGCATGGTCCACGAGCACACCGTCGGCCACGTCAGCGGCTTCTACCCCGTCGACACCATCCGCGAGCTGTTCGTCGAACACGGCATCGGCTCGTCAAAGCACCCCTACCTGTGCATGGACCCGTTCAACTTGGGCCACCTCTGGACCCAGGGCATGGCGCACCACTACTTCCTGACCGGCGACCCCTTCATCAAGGAGACGGTCGAGCTCATCGCCGACAACCTCGCCCAACTGGCCGAGGACGGCGAATACGCATTCGCGATCGACGACCCCCACTGCGGGCGCACCTTCGGCTGGCCCATGCTGGCCTTGGCCGGCGGCTACGAGCTCGAGCACAACCCCCGCTACCTCAACGCCATGAAGAATCTCGTCGACCGCATTCTGCCGCGCCAGGACCCGAACTGCGGCGGATGGCTTTACACCCTGTATCCCGGCCACTGCCTGTGCAACACCAAGCACGTCGGCATTGCGGGCTTCATCACGTCGGTTCTTGTCAACGGCCTGAGCCGCTACTACTTCCTGTCGGGAGACGAGCGGCTCCCCGACGCCATCGACCGCGCCGTCACCTTCCTCGATAACGACACCTGGCACGAGGAATGGCGTGACTGGCGCTACACCTCCTGCCCGGCCACGGGCAAGATGAACCAGATCGGCGTGACCGTCATGGCCCACGTCAACGCCGTGCGCATCGCCGACAATCCCGAGCACCTCCGCGTCCTGCGCGTCGCCTGGGACGCCAAGTTCAAGCGCCTGCTCGAATCGCCGGACAGCGCCGGCATGGGCAAGACCTACACCTTCACGATGCTGGGATGCGCCGAAGCCATTGGGCTGCTGGCGGCCAAGGCGAGCGAGCAGGCAGCCACTCGAGGCTGAACGCGGCGGCACGGGCCTGCTGGTTGGTGGCCTTGGCCGGGCTGTGCTTCTCGAGGAAGGCCCTCAAGCCGTCGACGAAGAAAGTTCTGGGAAGTTCTGGGGACACAATACTTAATTATTGCTTTCGGCGTTCATCTGGGCTATGCTGGGCGCATGGCGCGTATGGCACGCATCGTGGCGCCAGGTTTGCCACACCACATCACGCAGCGCGGG
>Ga0114930_10002346_pt1 | contig 17133 bp, 15 predicted proteins | sample AnhtaG_FD_87300 | JGI IMG/M metagenome (GOLD analysis project Ga0114930, IMG submission 87300) | Deep subsurface microbial communities from Anholt, Denmark to uncover new lineages of life (NeLLi) - Anholt_01485 metaG | ecosystem: Environmental > Aquatic > Marine > Oceanic > Sediment | place... | reverse complement strand
TTCGCACCGATTCCAAAGGAAATGATCACACTTATGATTAAAAATATGATTATGATGTATTCTAACGCCATTTTACCCATCCATCCATTTCTATTTACTTGGGTATTTTATAATTAATCCTCTCAGATAATCTGATGTTTCTTCAGCCCAAGATACAATATCATACATATAGGTTACTAGTTTTGAAGTTAAGTATACTTTAGTAGGATCGTCTGTCATTCTGTATAATTTTCCGAGTAAGTTAAACTTAGCCGTTCGAGCTTCTCTCTTTCTCTCTTCAATTTCAAAGGTTTTCTTGTAAGCACCATCAAAATCAGTCTCAATTAACACAGCACAATTCACTAGCTCTTCGACAGCTTGACTGCATGCGCTATATAATTTTTTGAATTCGTCTTTTATTTCCTTATATAGCTTGAAAGGATACACTTCAAGAAATCTTGAAAAAAACTCCATTTTATCGTTTACGGCATCGATCATCATCAGAATTTTATACCTGTCTTCAACTAAAAAAGGAAGGGCTCTTTTATCCCTGAAAAGAATTTGAGTAAATTTATCTTTTAGTTCATCACACTTCTTTTCTGCTTGAATGACACCTTTTAAGGATTCCTTTTTTAATTTGTCATTTGTAAAAGTTGAGAGTGCTTCATGTAAGAGAGCAGAGGCATTTAATGTCTCGGCTAAGAATTCCTTGTTAACCTCATATAGTTCGTTTTTCTTTTCTTTTAACAATTTCATTTTATTCACATACCAAATTCATGAATTTCTAACTAAGAAATAATTATTATTTTTATATTCTATTTATTGTTCGCTCTATAAAAAAGCTTATGTCTTCACATATGTTTGCAGTATAATAGTTATGATGTAAAAATTATCTTTAATGATTTTAAAAAAAAGTAAAAAAATAAATGTTGTAAAACTAAAACAATTGTTTTAAAACAATTGTATCATTTCGTTTTGGTCCAATAGAAATCATAGCAATATCAATATTAAGTTCGTCTTTAATTGCATCAAGATAAATTTTCATTGTTTCAGGTATCGAATCGTATCCTTGATTAGCAATTTCAGTCCATTCATCGCTAGATAATTTCTCCCAACCTTTAAATTCTCTATAGATTGGAAGGCATTTTTTTATTATTTCGTGTTGGATTGGCCAACTTTCAAGCTTTTTACCGTTTAATTCATATCCTGTGCACATTTTTATTGGATTTATTCCATGGAGTGCATCCAGTAATGTAATTATTACATTATCTACCCCATTGATCATTATACCGTACTTAATATTGAATAAATCTATCCAACCAACTCTTCTTGGACGTCCAGTAACAGTTCCGTATTCGTGACCTTGTTCCCTTATAATCTCTGCCGTAGTATCGAATAATTCTGTAGGAAACTTTCCTTCACCTACCCTTGAGGTGTATGCTTTAATTATCCCTACAATCTTTCCTATTTTCCTTGGAGGTATGCCTGTACCAGCACTGATCCCTAATGCATTAGGATTTGAAGACGTACCGAAAGGATACATACCATGATCTATACAAAGTAGATTACCTTGAGCTCCTTCGAATACAACTTTTTTACCTGAGTCGATAGCTTTATTCAAATAATAAGCCGTATCTGTAACATAAGGTTTCAATTTCTCACCGAAAGTTATGTATTCTTCATACATCGCTTCAAAATCATAATCCCAATTAGGATCGTAGACATTTATTAAATTTTTTCTGATTCTAAATATTTTTTCCAGTTTCGGCTTTAAAATTTCAGGATGGATTAAATCGAATACTCTAATTCCCCACCTTCCTGCTTTATCCGAATATGTAGGTCCTATTCCTCTTTTTGTAGTTCCGGCACTGTATTCTCCTTTTGCCTTTTCTTCTAACCCGTCGAGAGCGATGTGAAAGGGAAATATAACATGGGCAGTAGAACTTAATTTGAGGTCGACTTTTTTGTTAAGCTTATTTAAATTATCTATTTCATCAAGTAGAACTTTAGGATCAATAACACATCCATTTCCAATTACAACCTCTTTTTCCAGTGGAGCTCCCGATGGAATTAACTTAAATTTATATTTGATTCCATTCGCAACTATAGTGTGTCCCGCATTATTTCCGCCGTTATATCGTACAACAATATCTGATTTTTGAGCTAAGTAATCTGTTATCTTTCCTTTACCTTCGTCTCCCCAAGATAGACCACAAACAGCAATTGTATTAAAATTATTATTCATTATTCACAATCCATTAATTTTCTTAACCATACTCATTTTAAAAATTTAGTCGGGGATTATTATTAGATTTTACAATCAAAAACATAATCCAAAAAGGATTATTCTTTAAAGTTTATAAAATTTTTCTGAAATGATTTATTTTTAGAATAATATTTAAAGCCGTATTTTTATCTTTTTATAGTAAAAATGCAGAGAAGAATAATTCTATTCGATCTTGTTCATAACGAAATGCTGACGCTCGACAAAGATTATACCGACTTTTTAAAACTTCTCCATAATCTAAATTTTAAGGTTGAAAAAAACGAAAATAAGGATTTAACCAAAAAAGTATTAGAAAATGTAGACGTACTAGTATTAGGTAATCCAATTGACGATTATTTCTCAAACATCGAGATTAAAGAAATCGTTAATTTCGTTAGATTAGGAGGGAGTTTACTGCTTGTCAGTGAGTATGGAGCTGATTACCTTCAAAAAACAAATCTTAATGATATTACTAATCATTTTGGTTTTTTATTTGAGAAGAATCTCATAAAAGAACAAAACCCAAAAAACCAAAATTGTTCAAGCATCTTACACATTCACGAATTTCCAGAAACTGACTTTTTAAATGGATTAAGAGAAGTAGTAATTGGTGGAACCTGCTCTTTATACTTAAAAAAGGGAGCTAGAGCTCTCCTCGAAACCAATAAATTGAATAATTGGTCAGAAATCTACAACAATTCATCAGAAGAATGGGAAAAAGATAAGGAGCAACAGCATGTCATAGCAGCTTATGCTAAATTCGGGCAGGGAAAGGTAATTGCTTTCGGCGATATAGACATTTTTTGTAGTGATGATAATATCGGTATTAATACCCTAGACAATCAGAAGTTTTTACACAATGTTTTTTCTTGGTTGGTTGAGCCAGTCAAAAAGTCTGATGTCAATTCTTTCATCTTAAATCAAATAGGTGAACTACAAAACGGAGTAAAGCAAATTCAAACTACGATTAATAACATAATCGAGACAATGAGCATACTAGAAAGAAGATTAACAAACATAGAAGAAAACTCAGAGTACTTAGAAAAAACAACAAATGCTAAGATATCTCGGGATCTAGAATCCGTGTAAAAAGAGTGTGCAGATCGTGGATTTTATTAAGTAGATCCTTTTAAATTAAAAGAACAAATCTTCTAAACTTATTTATTTTTAGTTATATTACTTTACATTAATTACATTTAAATAAAAATATCTTAATTCTACCTTAAATTTGAAAAAAAGTGGTTTTTATGCGTAACAAATCACACGATGAAATTTTTTCTGATTTTGAAGAGATAACTAACCATTATAATCGAAGCGATCAATACTTTGACATCTTATATGATTCCATTTCATCAACAATTATTGCAAAAACACCTTCCGCTGAGAATTTTTCAGTGAATACAAAAAAATCGGGCATTGTCGCTCGCAGTTTTTTCGGTTCGTGGAAAGAAGTAGCAATTGAAGCGAATGGAGATTTGAATGATATTAAAACAAAAATACCGAAAGTATCTAACAAAGGAAACCTTATTGCTGAATTCGATGGTTGGAGTCTAAACAAAGAAATGAAACCTAAGATCGATCCCATTAAGGTTCCTATTGATGAAAAGATTGAAAAAGTAAGGGAAATCTATACATACCTCAAAAATTTGGACGATAGAATTATAAATGTTCAAGTGAAGTATTTAGAGCTTTTAATTGAGCGTATATTCGTCAATAACGAAGGATGCAAATTAAGGCAAGTAATTCCAAGGACTCGTGTTTTTGTTATACCTATCGCTAAAGAAGGATCCGTAGTAGATTACGATTATTTCATTAAATCAGGAGAAATGGGATTTGAGATTTTCGATTCAATCGATAACGCAGTTTTAGACCAAGTAGCTAAGAATTCGCTTGAGATGTTAAAAGCTGAATTACCACCTGCAGGAAGGAAAACTATTATTTTAGACCCAAAAATGACAGGATTGATTGCTCATGAGAGTTTTGGACATGGTTTAGAAGCTGATCAAATACTTAGAGACCGTAGTTATTTGAAACAACACCTTAATAAACAAGTTGCGTCTGAGATATGTTCAATCTATGATACTCCTTCTCTAGAAAAGAAATTAGGTTCATACTTTTTCGACGACGAAGGAATAAAAGCTGGGCACAACATCTTAGTTGAAAATGGGATATTAAAAAATTTTATATACGATCGAAGAACAGCATCAGAACTTGATGCTACACCGCAAGGAAACGGCAGACGAGAAAGTTTTACTCATCCTGTTAATGTCAGGATGTCTAATACATATTTTGGTTCTGGAGATTACGAACTAGAAGAAATGATTTCAGAAATTAAAGAAGGAGTAATGTTAGTTCATGGATATTTTGGAATGGAGGATCCACTTGGTGGAGGCATGCAATGCACATCAAAAAAGGGTTACCTTATTGAAAACGGAGAGCGAACAAAAATTCTTAAAGCAACTGCTTTAAGTGGAGACGTTCTTGAGATGCTTAAAAATATCGATGCTGTCAGTAAGGATACCTTGAAACTTGATGGAGGGACGTGTGGAAAAGGTAGCGAAGATATGGTTCCCGTTACATCAGGGGGTAGTTATATTAGAGCTAAAAATGTATTGGTGAGTCCGGGGTGAATGAAGAAGTGTCAATTGAAAAGTTAGATAGAATCGAAGCTGTTTTAAAATCGAAGAAAATCCAAGAATTTGAGATATTCTTTGTCGAGAAGTGCATTTTTGAAACTATTTTTTTAAAGGATAAGACTGAGAACGAGCGCGAGATATGTGATTTTGAATATTTTATAAGAATTCTCACTCAAAAGGAAAATAAAACCGGTATAGGTGTAGTTAAAGGGAATTCACTTGAGTCTAGCCAAATCGATAAAAACATCGATACATGTGTTCTACTATCAAAAATTAATTCAAGTTCTAAGTACGATTTTCCTTCAAAAGTAAATATTTCCCCTATCAATACGGCTGATAAAAGCATATTAAACGATCCTTTAACGATCAAGAAGGACTTAACTGAAGTTCTAATCTCTGAAGTGAATCAACAAAAAGATGTATTACCTACATTCTTGCGATTTAGAATACACAGTAATCATAGTTTTTTGAGAAATAGCAATGGTTTGAAGTTAGATGCGAGAAAGACCTACTTTTTTATAGAAAGTTCTTTAAAAGCTCAAGAAAATGGTAAATTATCGGAGTTCTGGGATGTAGGGTATTACAAAGAAAAAGAGCACCTAAATTTAAACGAAAGAGTGTCAAGTTGGGCTAGACGAGCTAAAGATACGCTTAGAGCAGTAGAACCTAAACCTTCTGATAATGCCCTTGTCATTTTTTCTCCAAGCGTTTTACAACAAGCTATAAATCCCGTTATTGGAACTCACGCACTTGGTAAAGCTCATGCTGAAAAAATTTCACGCTTCAACTTAGGGGATGTAGTAGCAAGCGAAAACATCACTATTATTGATGATGGATTGTTAGAAGGTGGTCTGAGCTCTAATTCATGGGATTCAGAAGGAAATCCTCATCAGTTAACAGAAGTTATAAAGAATGGTGTTTTTCAGAATAGATTATATGATCAAAAGTACGCAATGTTAGAAGAGAAACAATCAACGGGAAACGCAAAAAGGGCAGAAAGCGGCACGGTTGTTAATTGGATAAGCAATTTTAAGATTCTCCCGGGAGATATATCTTTTAATGATATGATATCGGATATTAAGGAAGGTTATTACATCGACAAGTTTTCGTGGTTAAATCCAGATGATGTCTCAGGAAATTTTGGAGCAGAAATAAGAAATGGATACTATATTAAGAATGGCGAATTTCTCAATCCTATAAAACTCGGTAACGTCAGTGGTAATGTCCTTGAAATGGTGAAAAATTGCGTATATATCTCAAAAGAGCGTGAATTTACCGAAAATACTCTCTTTCCATATATGGCTTTTAAAAACTTACATGTATCTTCTTAATTTCTTTTTTAATTCTCTTAATATTCATTTTATTTGGTTAAGTGTATAAAATTAAACCACCTTAGTTCTTCAACTTCAGGATTATCAAAATGTTGATATTCTTTTAGTTCATTAAAAGCCTCGACAATTTTATTAGCTTCTTTCAAGTATTTCGTAAATTCAGCACTATGATCTATAGATTCCTCATCAAAACAATTACCTAAATCTGAGGAGAGGATTGACATGATATCTGGGTGGTTAATAAGGTTAGTATCCTCGAAATAGAGATGTGTCCATTCTCCAGAGTGAATATCAAAAGAGTATTCATTAAGAAATAAATGACCATAATCTGCAACATATTCAATTGTTTTACAGATAAACTCGAACTCAATTTCTGAACATAAGTAATGAAAATTGACACGACACCATCCGGGTTTTAATCCAAGTGACCCTTGCTGAGTAACACATCGAAACTTTTGAGATCTTTCTTCGTCAATGTTGAGTAATAAATGTCCATATGGCCCTGCACACATGCAACCTGCGCGGCTTTGAATTCCAAACAAATCGTTGAGTAATTTAGTAGTAAATTTGGGGTGTAAGTATTTATCTTCATGCTTAATCATAAAAGACACAATTGAGATACGATTTTCGGGATCTAACGGTCCTAGAATTTCGATTTTTGGATGTTTAGATAAGCGATCCAACGCTCTTGTGGTATATTCTAATTCTTTAGCCTCAATATTTTCAATTCCAATAGCATCCTTCAAATCTATGGCTAAAGCCGCTTTAATAGTCTGTAACACTCCCGGAGTTCCCGCTTTTTCTCTTATTTCAATATCTTCTGAATAATCCACTGAAGTAGAACTTACAAAGTCAACAGTTCCTCCTCCAGATGAAGTTGGAGAAAGTGCTGTCTTGTAAACTCGTTCATTAAATACTAAAATTCCTGAGGATCCTGGACCTCCCACGAATTTATGTGGAGATATGAAAATTGCATCAAAAAATGTGTCGTTACTGTTATTCATATCAATTTTTACGTAAGGCGCGCTGGCAGCAAAATCAAAACAAACTAAACAACCATGTTTATGTAGGATACTGGAAATTTCATAAACGGGAGATTTCAAACCAGTTACATTGGAAGCAGCAGAAAAAGAACCGATTTTTAATCTATTCTTATACTTTGGATCTGAAATTTGCCGCTCCAAATCCACTAAATCGAGATATCCGTCAGGTGTAAGTTTAATAGTAATAACTTCAGCGATCGCTTCACGCCACATTATATCGTTAGAATGATGTTCATAAGGACCAATAAATACAACAGGTTTCAATCGATTTATTTCTTCTTTGAGGGTATTGTTCACATTTTGATCTAAAACATTATCTTTGGCTGATTTATTTAATATCGTCTTCACAAGTTCTTTAGTTGCCGGCGGTAAACGTATACCTATAATTTCTTGGAATTTAGATATAGCTCCCGTTGCTCCTGTGCCCATGGCTATAATTCGACAATTCTTTTCTGCATTAAATGCTTTTTTTATTATCGTTTCTGCTTGATGTAAAATTTTGGTCATCTGTCGACCAGTCACATTGTCTTCAGTATGAGTATTGGCATATTCCCTTTGAATTTTGATTAGAAATTGTTCGATAAATTTAATAGATCTACCTGATGCAGTGTAGTCAGCATAAAGTAGTAAGCGTTTTCCATAAGGAGTTTGGAACATGAAATTCTGACCAATGATTGCATTTCTAACATCTTCAAGAGTCAAAACTGGTTTCATTATTTCACCATTATTCTAAAGAGAAGGGTTGGTTATATCTTTAATTTAATTTATGATAAAAATTTTGTTAAATAAAATTAATAAAAATTGGTTGTTTTTAAAAAAAATCTAGCTCTTTTTCTTGCTTTCTAAGTTTACTTCTATTAAATTATAGTCTCGAGATCCTAATCCAATATCTTCAGCTGCTTTTAATTGTAATTCCCAATATCTAGATTCCTTCCCATCGGGATTTAAATCAAGTTTACCTGTTTCAGGGTCAAATCTAGGTATATAAGATAACCAATCATTAGGTTGTTCTTTAGGAAGATTTCCCATGTTCCCTAAAATTGAGTGAGGATTCATTTTTGATAAGTGTATTAAATCCACTGCTGATTGATCAACAGCTACTGGATCTAACGAGGATAAAATACCAATATCACTAACAAATGGTACGTCTGACCCGCCTGTGCAGTCACATTGCCATGTAACATCGATCACATAATTGATATAAAATATTTTATCTTTCCCGAAATATTCCACCACTCCTGCGGCATTATCAACCATTTGTGTAATAAATTCTTCTCGAGTTGATGATCCAGTATCTATAACATTGTTTTTGCAAACTGATTTACACATATAGCAATATCTACATTTTTCTTCATCCCGGATTAATTTTCCGTCTGGACCTTCTCTTAGTGCACTTGTCGGGCAGATTTTCAAACAATTTTCGTAGTCAGAAATCGGTGCTTCAAAATTAAATTCGAATTTTTTTCCCATATGTGCTTGAACTTTACCACCTTTACTAACACAACCAATACCAAGATTTTTGATGGATCCACCAAAACCGGAACCCCCATGACCTTTAAAGTGGGTCGCTAAGATCATATGATCAAATTCCTTAAGCCTCCCCGCAACTAAAACCTCATTAAATCGTTTGCCATTAACAGTTTGTTTTATTATATCTGTACCAACGTGTCCATCAAGCATTAGCAGTTTCGTTCCCATGGTTTCTTCTGTAAAACCATGGATTTTAGCCGTTTCTAAATATTCTACTTCAGCAGCACGACCACTATATTCGGTATGAATGCCCGTAAATTCCTCTGGAGCACCCCATCCACAAGATTCTGCTACAGATGGTACTGCTCCTAAACTTTTTACGTAATCACACAAAAATCTAATGTAACTCGGTCGCAGATATCTTACATTTTCTAAAGCACCAAAGTGAGTCTTTATTACCACATTATCTCCTTTCTGGACTTTATTATTAAATCCAATTTTTTCCAGAGCCGAAGGTCCCTTAAATCTGCTTAAACTTTCCTTATGGTTAAAGGTTCTTGCTGTAAAATAATGCACATCTGATTTCATATTTCTCATTAAAAATAGCTATTGAGTTAATTGTAAAATAATATTAGGTAATACATCATTAGAAATAAATTTAGAGTTTATTTACCAAGCAGAAATTATTTTAATTGTGTATAATTCTACAATAATTAGAGATAAGAAAAATTATAATATTTGAGAAAAAATTATGGCTCGTTGCCCTGAATGCGCTGGTAAAATGAAATACAATCCCGACAATCGTCTTATGGTATGTGGTTCGTGCGGATTGTCGTTATCTCGCTACGAATTAGATCACTATTGGAGTAACATACGGGATGAACGCGGATCGGACGCAGATGAAGTAACAAAAGCAAAAAACCGTCGAAAAGAATGGCTCGATTGGTATAGTAAAAGTAAGGATGAAAAAAAAAATTACTGATTAAATACAAGTCATATTAACCAGTGTGTCATCCTTTTAGTTTTAGTTTAAATTCTTCTCAAAACATCGGATTTTTCTTATCATTTAATACTAGGAAATTAGTGATATTGGTCATGAATGAGATAATTATTTTCAACCTAATTATGATATTCTTCAGTGTTGTTGGAATAGGCGTTTTTATTCTTCTTTTTTTTGTATCTGCTCCTTACGGTCAACATATTAGAAAAGGTTGGGGGCCAAATCTTAATAATAAACTGGGTTGGTTTATTATGGAAATCCCTACAGTTGTGATTTTCCTTATTATTTACTTTTTAGGAGAGAGAAAAACAGATTTAATATCGATTGTATTTTTATTAATTTGGATGCTTCACTATGGACAGCGAACGTTTATTTTTCCTTTATTAATCCGAGCGAAACAACCTATGCCTGTGTCTATTATAAGCTTCGGAATGATGTTTAACGGAATAAACACATATTTACAGGCTCGTTGGATCTATACTTTATCTGAACCTTATTCCGATGATTGGATTATTTCTCCATTCTTTATAGCCGGACTATCTATCTTTCTTTTAGGCTTTATTATCAACCTTCATTCGGATCGAATAATTAGAAATTTACGCAAACCAGGAGAAACTGAATATAGAATACCTTATGGGGGTATGTTTCGATGGGTTAGTAGTCCAACCTATCTTGGAGAAATTACTGAATGGGCAGGATGGGCAGTGTTGACTTTGTCTTTTCCCGGGCTGATTTTTGTTTTCTGGACATTTGCAAACTTGGCACCAAGAGCACTTTCACATCATAAGTGGTATCTTGAAACCTTCCCTGAGTATCCTAAAGATAGAAAAGCGTTAATTCCCTTTATCTATTAGAATTGAAATCCTGTTAAATCGCTATTTCTGATTCTTTTTTTTATAATCTTGATAGAATTCTGATTTTCGCAAAATGTACCATCTTATTACTGGTTTCACCAGAGGAATAAGATATTTCTTGAAACCAATCCATTGTTTTACTTCTTCATAGAAATCTTCTAAAGTGAAATTCTGAAACCTTAATACGCTCTGAATGTAATTTGTTTCTTGATCATCAAAGAAGCCGCAATGAGAGTGACTTTTTGAAAAGGCTTCTTCTGGCAAGAAACCTCTTCCAAAGCCCATTATTTCGAACATGTCATTCATGTTGTCTATATATGAGATTTGACACTTTTTTCCTCCCCCTAAGTTGAACGTATTATTCCATATTTCATTTGAATCTATAGCGTTTACTAAAGCTAGCCCAACATCTTTTGCGTGGATGGTTTCTACAAATGTATCTAACGGAATGAAAAACATAACGGGCCTTAATCTTATTACATCTATTGCGACAACATACGAAACCCTAAAAATGCAATACTCCAACTTAGATTCCTTAATTAAATTTTCAGCTTTTAGTTTCGTGGTAGTATACAGATCTTCTGAATTAATGTCAATCGGGTCCGATAATTTGATTATGGGATTTTTCCGTCGATCACCATAAACTGCAACAGAAGAAGTATAGATTAGTTTAGGTTTGATTGGTTGACTGGACATAGCATTTATTACATTTCGAATTCCGTCTACATTTGTAGATATCAGAATTTCGGGATTTTTGAGCCCAACATCTGGAAGAGCCGCAGCGAGGTGAAGTACTACATCTTGACCATTGACAGCTTCTTTAACTTCTTCGAAGTTCTGTAAAGCACCCCAGAATATCTTAACCTTGTAAAGATAATGTTTGAAAAGCTTTTTGTTCTTAGGAGATCCTCGCAAAAATAAGCTAACTTCGTATTTATCAGTCCGGCTTAACAATTCTTTAAAAACTTCTTTACCAACGGTACCTGAAGCTCCCATTAATAAAATTTTCTTTTTTACCATGTGAGAATTAAACTAAAACAAAATAAAACGGTTAAAAATATCCCTTAAGATATAAAATTAATTACTTGTTTAATATCTTCTTATGCCATAACCAAAATTGACTTTTAAGTATAAATTTGTTAAAAAGAAGTTAATAGAGTTATTAGCTAAATTTCTTGTTAAAAATCTCGATTAAAAACTCTTCCAATTTCAAGGCGGGTATATCTAATAGTGTAATTTCGAGGTGTCTGCCTCTTTCTGCTTCTTCGATTCTGACTGTTTTAGATGCGATAATTTTTAATTGGTTAAGTGTTCTGATATATTTTCGGAAACTCATTTTCACATGTGGTTCTACTGAGTATGTCTCGCTTATGATCTGATACTCTTCAAAAGCGTCATCAACTAGAGTAAATGGCTCGTCTTTATTTATCAATGATCGTGCAATTCCAAAGAGAGCAAGTAGTTCTTGATCGTTTAGCTGGTCTACGATCTCTCCTCTAAATGTGGGGTAAACGTCATTAGAGGCAGCTCTAATTATGTCAGCGCTTACACTATCTAAATTTTCCCGATCGGCATATAATCCACTTTTTCTTAAGATTTCTATTCCGTGTCGCATATTTTCGTGATCTGCAACGATCTGACTAACCATATTCAGAATATCGTCGTCAACTACATATTCTTTAAAGGCAAGTTCGCTTCTATATTCCAAAATCTGTTTTGATTCTTCGTAATTATAAGGCTTAAGTTTAATTTTCTCGTTTAATCTACTTAAAATCCGTTCAGTTTCTACTGTCATCCAATCTTTATTTCTGGAGATCAAAATTATAGATAGTTTTGCGTTTTGATGTCCATAGGTTTCAGCAATATCTAAAAATGCTAAAATTTCGTCAGATCTTAATAAATGGACTTCATCTATTATTAGTAGCATGTATCCTTTTTCTCGGATTAATTGCTTTAAAATAAGCTTCAAAGCTTCGTCATCCGAGAATCCCCGCCCACTTCCGTGAGTGTATTTTGCTAACAATTCTCGAATTATTTTACTTTTTGACCGGAAATTTATGCAGTTGTAATACTCAATAAAAACATCTACGTCCTTTTCTAACGCTATTGTTTTAAAGTTTCTACCAAAATACCTTGCTGTACAAGTTTTACCAACACCTCCGGGTCCCAACAAAAGCGTATTGACGGAAGGTTGTTCTTCTTCTTCAAGTATCCTTCTAAAGTTATAGATAAGGTTGTTAATTGCTTCGTCTCGACAAAATACTTTTTCGGGAACATAACTCATATCAAGTGAGTTAGCTTGATTAAACACTGATTTTGTCATGAAATGCTTTCTAAATTCTTCCTCGTCCATGATTAGCCGACTTTTATTTATAATTTTCGTGATATATAAATAATTATAGAACAAATTAAGTTTAAACTTTCTTATACTTTTGACTTTTTACTAGAGGATTAATAGAAGTATCCTCTATAATGATATATAAGTAATTAATTTTAAACTTCTAGTTATAGATTTAAATCGTTGTCGTTCAATGGATGCATTGAAGAGTAAGACTGCCTTAGTTTCGTAATATCGTTCTTTGCATAGATTCTCGTTGTATTTGGAGAACTATGTCCGAGTATATCCTGCAATTCACTAATATCCATTCCAGAACGCCTTAGGTGAGTGGCGCCCGTGTGCCTGAAAATATGAGGCGTTATAATTTTTGAATCTGGGAAACCACACTTTTCTTTAATCGTTTTAACATCTGCTTGAACTACCCTGGGATTTAATTTTTGGTATCGAGTATTGACTAAAAGATAGTCTTCGGAGCTATAAGATATTCGATTTTCTAGATACTCTGTGAAAAGTTTTAATGTACGATAATCGACCGGAACAATCCTCTCTTTACTGCCCTTCCCTTTTAACCTTATGTACCCTTTGTTAAAATCAATATCTTTGATTTGGATGTCGCACAACTCACTGACACGAGCCATAGTAGAATAAAGTAATCTTACAATTAAATAATACCTCTGGCTCTTCCTGGAGTAAAATAGTTTTTTATCCTTCAACTTGTTAAAAATTACCTCAATATCTTCAACATTAAGAAATTTTGGTAAACTCTCCTCTATCTTAATTTTAGGAGATTTAATCGTTGCCATTGGATTTTTAGTAATAAATTCATTTAAAGTTAAAAACTTAAAGTAAGACCTCAAAGAGGCGATTTTTCTGCTGATCCCTTTTTTTGAATAATTTAAATCTTTAAGATGTTTTAAAAAGAGTCTAATCCGTTGTCTAAGCATTGGCGACTCAAGGCTCAAATCCCCAACAAGACTAATAAGCTTTTTAAGATCGTATCGATACGCTTTAATAGTTGATGGTGCACATCCCTCTTCTACTTCCTTCGAAATTAGAAAATCATCGATAAAGTCTGAAACCTTATAGTCTACCATTATAAAAGAAATGACATCGTGATATTACATAATACGGTGTATTATCTAGATGACATTTAATATTCGGATATATTTTAGAAAAGGCCTTATTTTGTTTATTAACTCGCTCCTTCTCCATACCATCCTTTTTTAATAAATAGATATGCATTCATCGCTGCTGTTGTTGCTTCACCAACCGCTGTGGTTACCTGTCGTATTCCACCGGTTACATCTCCTGCTGCATATATCCCCGGAAAATTGGTTTCTTGTTGCTTATTGACTATAATAAATTTATCATCATCAATTTCTACGCCAACTTTTTTTGCTATTTCGGTCTGTGGCTCAACTCCTATAGCAATAAATAGAGCATTTACATTTATATTAGTTATTTCGCCAGTTTCAATATTTTTAATTTTTAGTTCTCCTAATCTGTTGTCTTTAGGTATAGCTTCTTCAATAATAGAATTATACATTGGTACAACATTGGGTAATGAATCAACCTCATCTACAATACATGCTTCTGCTCGCATACAGTGCCGTCTATGAATAAGATAAACTTTTTCTGCTACACCTGAAAGATAAATTACTTCTAGACCAGCAGCATTACTACCACCAACTGTAGCAACTACTTGATCTCGAAATAAAGGCCCATCGCAAGTAGCACAATAAGATATTCCATTACCTATTAAATCAAATTCATTGGGCAATCCAAGTGTTAGGTGTTTCGAACCAGTAGCAATTATGATAGCTTTCGCTTTTATATCGCCTGCAGATGTAGTTACAGTCATTTCCTTTGGATTAATTGCTGATACTTTTTCATAAAAAAAGGTAGCTCCCCATTTGCCAGCTTGTTTCCTCATTTTTTCCGTTAATTCAAGACCGTGGATGCTCTCAAATCCGGGATAATTTTCAATTTTTGGAGCTGTCCCAGCTAGGCCTCCAAACCCTGTACCCTCATAAAGAGCAGTCGTTAAACCCATTCGCCCTCCATAAATTGCCGCTGTTAATCCCGCAGGTCCACCACCAATAATTACTAAATCAAATTCATTTTTATTAGACAATTTTAGTCTCCATTATTTTATAGCTTTATTTAAAATTACTTATAATAATTTTAATAATAGTTTAATTTTTTTTTTTATAATTTATATTGATTAAATAAATTCTATAATTTTACTCCTTCTTCAACTGACGAAGATACTTAGAAGCATTTATTCCTGCTCGTGCACCTTCTGCTGCAGCAAAAACTACTTGAAAAAGTCCTCCAGTACAATCTCCAGCTGCATAAACTCCTTCAATATTTGTTTTTTGTTCGTCATCTACTTTAATATTTCTAGTATCGTCTAATACTACACCTGCTTTTTTGAAAATCGAATTAGAAGATATATGAGATATAATAAATAAACAACTTAATTCAAATTCCTTTATTTCATCAATATCTTCTGATTCAGGCTCAGTAGATTTACAAATAATTTTTTGAATCATACCTTCAGAATTTGAAACAGCTTCAATTATTTCCATCTTCTCAATAACTTCAATTCCAGCATCTCTAACTTCAATAACATTTTCAGGTAGTTCTTTTATTCCCACATCAGTAATAACGCGAACTGTACATCCCATCTGTTTTAGAACCAAAGCATCTTCCATCACTTCTTCGTCCTTTCCGTATAGATATACTACTTTATCTTTGTATGACGGGCCATCCCATATTGCACTGTAGGAAACACCATATCCAAGTAAAGTGTCTTCCCCTTTTATAACTTCTTTTCGTTTCCCTGTACCCGTGGCAATAACTACAACATCAGCAGTGATGTTTGTTGTTCTCGTTGAAATCACGTTTGTTCCCATGCCCAGCATTAACTCAATAACATCTCCGCTAATTATTTTAACGCTTTCGTAGCTTTCGGCGTGCTTTTTAAACTTGTCCAAAAGTCCCAATCCAGTTGCATCAACTTCTCCTAGCCAATTTTGAATTTCTTGCGTCTTCGCTAGAGAGGAAAGTTCTTTTCCTTCTAATACAATAGTGCTTCTATTTGCTCTACCGCAGTAAACTGCAGCACTTAATCCCGCTGGTCCCGCTCCTATTATTAGAACTTCACACTTATACTCTTGTAGTTCCATAAAAAAAAACCCTCAATGCTTTCTGTTTAAGAAAATAAGGTGCTTATAATTTAATTATATGGTTTCTAAATTAAAAATAATTTTAAATTAATCTCTGTTTGATCCAAATTGATTAGAAACAATTAAAGGCAATAATTATATGAAATAATTCGAATATTTATTATTGATTCTGAATTATGGACAATCTGTCCATCAAATGGAGCAGATTTAAAAGGCCCTACAGCAGTAACTAATTCTGTAGGTATAGCTTTAGGGGGAAAAACAGAGGATGGTGAATATATTAATTATTTACCTAACGGGGCAAGCCATACGATTACGTTCAATCCAGCTATTCTTAAGAATCCAGAACATAAAGAAAAATTTAAATCGTATTTAAGAGGATATATCGAAAACGGAGGAACTTGCTTACAAGTAAATATGCTCGACGTCGAAATGCTAAAAGATGCCCAACAACATCCAGAAAACTATACTAATCTCTTAGTTCGAATCACCGGTTATAATGCTTATTTCAACGCGATTGGCAAAGAATTGCAGGACGAAATAATAGCTCGAGAATCGCATTCGATGTAAATCGTATTTCAATCTCTTCCGCAGTAAAATTTTATTAATCTTCCTTTATTTGTGTCATTAACTAAAAACTAAAAAACTAATGATGAGAATAAGATGGTTTTAGAAACGAATATCACTAAAATGTTTGGGATTAAGCATCCAATCGTCGCAGCACCAATGGGTCCTTTTTATACAACCCAATTAACAATTGCTGTTTCTGAAGCAGGAGGTTTAGGCGTACTGAGCCATTCTGCTTTAATAAGCGATTACATGAGCGGAAAAAATCCCATCCAAATTATGAAAGATAATATGTTAGAAGTAGTTGAACATACGGATAAACCCTTTGGATTTAACATAAGAACTTCCAGAAGGGAAGTTGATGCGCCATATCTGGTTAAAAAAATTCCTGAATTCATTATGTCTAATCCAAAATTAAAAGAGCAGTGTATTTATGCCATCACTAGCGCAGGATCCTC
>Ga0114930_10002345_pt1 | contig 17139 bp, 15 predicted proteins | sample AnhtaG_FD_87300 | JGI IMG/M metagenome (GOLD analysis project Ga0114930, IMG submission 87300) | Deep subsurface microbial communities from Anholt, Denmark to uncover new lineages of life (NeLLi) - Anholt_01485 metaG | ecosystem: Environmental > Aquatic > Marine > Oceanic > Sediment | place... | reverse complement strand
GCCGCGGTAAAGGCGATCCGCCGGCGTCAGTCGTAGCCGAACAACCATTTGGTGGTGCCGTCGTGCACGTTGTGCACGGAATGGAGGACGCCCCGCGGGATGAACACTTCGTCGCCGGCCTCGGCGACCAGCTCGTCCTTGCCGACGATCAGGCGCAGCTTGCCTTCCAGCACCGTCACCAGCTCGTTGGTGCGATGGCGGAAATCGTTCCATTCGCGCCCCGGCGGGTCGGCGAAATCCCGGCAGGAGAAGCCGCGCAGTCCCCAATCCCGGCGCACCTGCTCGCGGCGGACCGGACGTTTGAACCTGCCCTTAACCAAAAGCTCGGTCATTCCGTTGCGCCTCGTCACCTGCTCGTGAACGCGCCGCCGCGGCGCGGAACCGGGTCTCTCGCTCCGGACGATTGCACGCGCCGCCAGCCCGCAGCATGTTAGTGTATCATGCCGCGTACATAGGGCCGACCGCGGAGGTTTCCGATGTGGAGCCTTTTGAAAAAGAAGCCGGACAACCTGCCGACGCGCGAACAGGCGCTGCCTGGCCGCGTGGTCAAGATGAAGGTGCCGGCGAAGCACGCCGTCCTCGACACGCCCCTGTCGCCGCCGTTTCCGCCCGCCATGCGGCAGGCGATGTTCGGCATGGGATGCTTCTGGGGCGCCGAGCGCATGTTCTGGACCGTGAAGGGGGTGTTCACGACGGCGGTGGGCTACGCCGCCGGCTACACGCCCAATCCGACCTACGAGGAGGTCTGCACCGGCATGACCGGCCACAACGAGGTGGTGCTGGTGGTCTACGACCCGGCGAAGTTGAGCTACGAAAGCCTGTTGCGGACGTTCTGGGAGGGCCACAACCCGACCCAGGGCATGCGCCAGGGCGCCGACGCGGGCACGCAATACCGCTCGGGCATCTACGTCTTCGGCGCCGAGCAGCGGCAGGCCGCCGAAGCCGCGCGCGCGCGCTACCAGGGGGCGCTGTCGCGGGGCGGGGTGCGCGCCAACATCACGACGGAGATTTTGACCGCGCCCGATTTCTTCTATGCCGAGGAGTTCCACCAGCAGTACCTGCACAAGAACCCGAACGGGTATTGCGGTTTGGGCGGCACGGGCATCGCATGCCCGGCGCCCCCGCCGAAGAACCTGGTGAAAGACTCGATTTAGCCTACCCGTTGCTCCCTTTTGGCGCCTTTTGGCGCGGGGCTTGCATTCACAACGGCCTGCGCCGGCGCTAGGCTTGCGCGCGGGGGAGCGATGGCGGGAAGGCGGTTTTTCGACGAAATGGGCGGCGCCAAGCGGCCGCGCGCGCCCTATCGCCAGATCGCCGAATGGCTGGCGCGGGCGCCCCAAGGCATGCTCGCGGCCAAGCGCCGGGAGGCCGAGGCGCTCTACCGCCGCCACGGCATCACGTTCGGCGCCTACGGGGCGGTGGACGGCCACGAGACCACTATCCCTTTCGATCTCATCCCAAGGGTGCTGACGCTCGAGGAATGGCGGTTCCTCGAGCGCGGGCTGATCCAGCGCGTGCGCGCCCTCAACGCGTTCCTGTTCGACGCCTACCACAACCGCGACATCTGCCGCGCCGGCAAGGTCCCGGAAGCGCAGGTGCTGTTGAACGGCCAGTTCGCAGGGCTAGCCCAGGGCATCGACCTGCCGGGCCGCGTGCATGCGCATATCGCCGGCATCGACTTGGTGCGCGTGGGCGAAGAGGAATTCTACGTCCTGGAGGACAACGTGCGCACGCCCTCGGGCGTCTCCTACATGCTGGAGAACCGCGAGTTGATGATGCGCCTGTTCCCCGACCTGTTTCAGCGTCACGCCGTGCTGCCAGTCGGGCGCTACACCGAGGAGCTGCTGAACACGCTGCGCAGCGTGTCGTTCAACGACGCGCGCGAGCCCTGCGTGGTGCTGTTGACGCCCGGCCAGTACAACAGCGCCTATTTCGAGCACGCGTTCCTGGCCGACGAGATGGGGATCGAGCTGGTCGAGGGCAGCGACCTGTTCGTGGACGAGAACCGCGTATTCATGCGCACGCCGCGCGGACCGCAGCGCGTGGACGTGATCTATCGCCGCGTCGACGACGCATTCCTCGACCCGCTGTCGTTCGATCCGGGCTCGTTCCTCGGCGTGCCGGGCCTGGCGGGCGCATTGCGCTCGGGGCAGGTCAACATCGTCAATGCGCTCGGCAACGGCATCGCCGACGACAAGTCGACGTATCCGCATGTGCCGGACATGGTGCGGTTCTATCTCGGCGAGGAGCCGATCCTCAGGAACGTGCCGACCTGGCGTTGCGAGCGGGCCGACGACCTCAAATACGTGCTCGACCGCCTGCCGGAGCTGGTGGTGAAGGAAACCCACGGTTCGGGCGGCAAGGGCATGCTGGTGGGGCCTACGTCCACCCGCGCCGAAATCGAGGAGTTCCGCGCGCTGCTGAACGCCGCGCCAGGCCACTACATCGCCCAGCCGACGCTGGCGCTCAGCACGTGCCCGACGCTGGTGGAAAGCGGCGTAGCCCCGCGCCACGTCGACCTTCGGCCGTTCGTGCTCAGCGGCAAAGAAACGGTGGTGATGCCGGGAGGGCTGTGCCGGGTTGCGCTCAAGGAAGGTTCCCTGGTGGTAAACTCCAGCCAGGGCGGCGGTACCAAGGACACCTGGGTCCTGGGCCAGTAGATGCTGAGCAGCACCGCGCGCAACCTCTATTGGATGGGCCGCTACATCCAACGCGCCGAAAACACCGCACGCATGCTCGAGGCCACCAATCGCATGGCGCTGCTCTCGGGCTCGGATCGCGAATGGCGCTCTGTGCCCGCGATCTATGGTCTGGAAGAATCTTTTGCGGGGCGCCATGCGAAGCCCGCGATGGACGACCTGCTTCACTTCATGCTCCTGGACGCGGACAATCCCTCAAGCGCGCTGAGCTGCATGCGGGCCGCGCGCAACAACGCGCGGGCCGAGCGCAACAACCTGACGACCGACGTATGGGAAAGCCTCAATGCGACGTGGCTGGAGCTGCGCGGCATGGACCAGGACCGCGGCGACGGCTTCGACTACCGCGCGCTGATGGACTGGATCAAGAAGCAGGCGGTCATGGTGACCGGCGCGGGCTATTCCACGCTGTTGCGCGACGACGCGTTCAATTTCGTGATGCTGGGTACCTACATAGAGCGCGCCGACAACACTGCGCGCATTCTGGACGTGAAGTACCACATCCTGCTGCCCTCGGGCGAACGGGTGGGCGGCAGCCTCGACTATTACCAGTGGGCTGAGGTATTGAGCTGCATCGGCGCCTATCGCACCTATCGGCGCGTCTACAGCAGCAAGATCGAGCCCTGGCGGGTCGCGGAGCTGATGATCCTGCGCCACGACCTGCCGCGCTCCCTGCGCTTCTGCCTCATGCAGATCGACGAGAACCTCAATCAGCTCGCGGAATTGTACGGCGCGCGCGGCGAGGCCCACCGTCTCGCGGGAAAGCTGCATTCGCGGTTGCGTTACGGCCGCATCGATTCGATCTTCCACGACGGGCTGCACGAGTTCCTGACCGATTTCATCCGGCGCAATTCAAAGCTCTCGGGCGAGATCGAGCGGCAATTCCTTATGGACTGACCGGCCATGCGCATCGAGGTGACACACCGCACTCATTTTCGCTTCGCGGGCCCGTCCAGTCTGTCGATGCACCATTGCCGCCTGACGCCGATGCCCGGCCAGGGTCAGCGCATCGTCAATTGGGACATCCGCTCGCCGGGCCGCGCGCGCGACTGGATCGACGGCTACGGCAACACCGTGCGCGCCTTCGCGGTCACCGGCCCGCACGAGGAGGTGGAGATCGTCGCTCGCGGCGTCTACGAATGGAGCGACGGCGCATCGAGTTATCTCGCCCACAACGACCCCGAGCCGCTGCCGCCGATCTATTGGCTGCGGAACCACGGACTGTCGGCCCACAACGAATCGATTCGCGCTTTCGTGGCCGACCTGGAGCCGCGCGTCCATTCCGCCGACGAGCGCATCAGGCTGCTGCACGACCTGATGCTCAGGATCGCGGAGCGGGTGACCTACTCGGTCGGCGCCACCGACGTGGAGGTCGGCGCCGCCGAGGCGTTGAAGCGAGGCGCGGGCGTATGCCAGGACCATGCGCATCTGTTCGCGGCAAGCTGCCGCGCGCTCGGCATTCCCGCGCGTTACGTTTCCGGTTATCTGCGCGTGCACGATGAGCTGCGCGGCCCCGCCAGCCACGCCTGGGCCGAGGCCCACGTGCCGGCCCTCGGCTTTCTCGGGTTCGACCCGGCCAATCGCATCTGCCCGACCGGCGAGTACCTGAAGCTCGCGGTCGGGCTCGACTACCGCGAAGCGGCGCCGGTCACGGGCCGGCGTCTTGGCGGCGGCGGCGCCGACATGGAGGTCGAGGTGCAGGTGCGCCAAGTGGGATAGCAAGCGGGATGGCGTGAACCGCGCCAGGAGAAATGGTATGTCAACGCCCGGCTCGGTTCCGGGGCGCGGAGCATCAAGGAAGGTCGATGACGTATTGCGTTGCCATGCAGCTGAAGGAGGGCTTGGTCATGCTGTCCGATTCCCGCACCAACGCGGGGGTCGACAACATCGCCACGTTCCGCAAGACGACGGTCTGGGAAAAGCCGGGCGACCGCGTCATCGCGCTGATGTCGGCCGGCAACCTGGCGATCACCCAGGCGGTCGTGGCGATGCTGGACGAAGGCATCGGCGAGCTGGCGGGCGAGACGATCGTCAAGGCGCGGAGCATGTTCGGCGCGGCGCAGCTGGTGGGCAGGGCTGTGCGCGCGGTCTATACCGAGGTCGGCGGAGCGTTGGAGGCAAAGGATCCGGGCGCCTTCAACGTCAGTTTCCTGCTGGGCGGCCAGATCAAGGGGCGCCGCTGCCGGCTGTTCCAGGTCTATGCCGCCGGCAACTTCATCCATACCACCGAATCGACCCCATTCTTCCAGATCGGCGAGCACAAGTACGGCAAGCCAATCCTCGACCGCGCGCTCGGCTTCGACACGGACCTCCGGCGCGCGGCCAAGCTGGCGCTGATTTCGATGGATTCGACCCTGCGTTCAAACTTGACCGTCGGATTGCCGCTCGATTTGATGATTTATCGGGCAGATTCGCTAAAGGTCGAATTGCGTCGCACCATCGACGAAGACGACCCGTATTTTCAGCAAATCCGCCAGGGCTGGTCCGCATCGCTGCGCAATGCCTTAGCGACCCTTCCTGACGTTCCCTGGTAGCCGCGTCCAGGCGCTATCCCAGGTCAAATCGCGCCGATGTGAACTGCACCGGTCGGTGCGCCGCTGCCAAGATAGCCGGAACGCGGCCAGGACTGCATCGCATTGGAATGGTATCTTGCTTGGCGCGGCCGCGCCTTGCAGGTGGAAACGCCGGCGGTACGGCAATAGCCCGCGCGAGGGGAGCAATCGCATATGGCGAAATACAATTTCGCGGTCAACGGCCGGGCGCAGTCGGTCGATTCGCGCGATCCGGCGCAGCCGCTGCTCTACGTGTTGCGCAATGCGCTGGGCCTCACCGGCGCCAAGTACGGTTGCGGCCTCGGCCAATGCGGCGCGTGCACCGTACTAGTCGACGGCGAAGCGGTACGGTCGTGCCAGTTTCCGGTCTCCGCCGCCGCCGGCAGGAAGATCACGACGATCGAGGGCCTCGGCACGCCGGACAAGCCGCACCCCGTGCAGGAGGCGTTCATCGCGGAGCAGGCGGCGCAGTGCGGTTATTGCATCAACGGCATGGTGATGACCAGCGCTGCGCTGTTGCAGAAGAACCCGAAGCCGACGCCGGAGCAGGCCCGGGAGGCGCTGGCCGCCAACCTTTGCCGCTGCGGAACGCACCAGCGGATCGTTCGCGCCGTGATGCGCGCCGCGGGGAGGACCTGAGCCATGACCGCCGCAATCACGCGCGCCGCGAATCGCCATTTGTCCCGGCGCTCGCTGCTGAGATCCGGCGGCGCGCTCGTTGTCGGTTTCGGGTTGGCCAAGCCGGCGCTGGCGCAGGTCCTGGCGGGCGCCGAACGCCTGTTGGGCAAGACTCTCGATCCAGGCGAACTGGATGGGTTCTTCGCGGTCCACGCCGACGGCTCGGTGACGCTGTTCTCGGGCAAGGTCGATCTGGGTCAGGGGCTGCGCGTCGCCTACAAACAGATCGTCGCGGAAGAACTCGGCATCGCGCCCGACCGCGTCTCCCTGGTCGAGGGCGACACGGCGTTGACGCCCGACCAGGGACCGACCGCCGGCAGCTCCGGCGTCATGCGCGGCGGCATGCAGATCCGCCGCGCTGCCGCGACGGCGCGCGAGGCGCTGATCCGCGTCGCCTCGGAGCAGCTCGGTCTGCCCGTGGAGGAGCTGGAGGCCGCGAACGGCGAGGTGCGGTCCAGGACCGGCGGCAAGGGCATCGGCTTCGGCGCGCTGATCGGCGACCGACGCTTCGCCATGAAGGTCGACGCCAAGGCGAAACTCAAGGATCCGGATACCTATGCCGTAGTCGGCAAGCCGCTGCCGCGCCCCGACGTTCCGGGCAAGGTCACGGGCACGCACGGGTTCGTGCATGATTTCAAGCTGCCGGGCATGCTGCACGGCCGCTCAATCCGCCCGCCCTCGGTCGACGCCAAGCTCGTGTCCGTGGACGAAAGCTCTATCGGGCATATCCCGGGCGCTCGCGCGGTGCGCATCAACGATTTCCTCGGCGTTGTGGCCGACGACGAATGGGATGCGATCGCCGCGGCAAAGGCGCTGAAGGCTGCGTGGTCGGAAAGCGCACCGCTGGTGGGCCACGGTGGCGTGCGCGACTGGATGCTGGCCGGGCCGTTCGAGTCGGACCAGAAGATCGTCAACAAGGGCGACGCCGGCGGCGCGCTTGGCGCCGCCAGCGAGAAGCTGGAAGCGACTTACTACTGGCCGGTCCAGACGCACGGTTCCATGGGCCCGTCCTGCGCCGTGGCCGACATGCGCGACGGAGGGGTCACGGTATGGACCGCCTCGCAGGCCACGCACAAGTTCCGCGGCGTCTACGCCAAGATGCTGGGCCTGCCGGCGGAGAAGGTGCGGCTGGTCTACCTCGACGGCTCGGGCTGCTACGGCATGAACGGCCACGACGACGCGGGCGCGGACGCCATCCTGCTGTCGCGCGCGGTCGGCCGGCCGGTGCGCGTGCAGTGGAGCCGCGCCGACGAGCACGGCTGGGACCCCAAAGGGCCGCCGCAGATGCTGCGCATGCAGGGTGCCCTGACGCCAGAAGGCAGGATCGCCGCTTGGCGCGCCGAGATGTGGATTCCGAAGGCCACGGCCGGCCTTCCCAATGTGCCGCTGCTGGCGGCGGTGGAGGCCGGAATCGGGCAGGCACCGGGCATCTCCACCGGCCTCATCAGCCAGAACGGCGATCCGCCCTACGCGGCCGACAACGTGGAGGTGCTGGTGCATTGGCTGAAGGATTCGCCGCTGCGTCCCAGCAACATCCGCGCGCCGGGCAAGATCGCCAATAGCTGGGCGGTGGAGAGTTTCGTCGACGAACTGGCGTTGAAGGCCGGAAAGGACCCGTTGGAGTTCCGGCTGGCGGGGCTTTCAAACCCGCGCGGAGTCGAGGTGCTGAAGCGCACGGCGGCGCTGATCGGCTGGAAGCCGCGCACGGCGCCGAACCGAAGCGGCCGCGGCCAGGGCATCGCCTACGTGCACTACAAGCACAACGAAACCCTGGTGGCGATCGGCATGGACGTGGAGATCGACCGCCGCACCGGCGCGATCAAGGTCACCAAGATCGCCTGCGCCCACGACTGCGGCCAGGTCATCAATCCCGACGCGCTCAAGCTGCAGATCGAAGGCAACATCCTGCAGACGCTGAGCCGCACCCTGTTCGAGGAAGTCACGTTCGACAAGGCGCGGGTGACTAGCCTGGATTGGGCCGGCTACCCGATCCTGACCTTCCCGGACGCGCCTGAAATCGTGATCGACGTGATCGGTCGGCCGAAGGAGCCGCCGCTCGGCGCAGGCGAGGCCGCGACCACCCCCGTGCCGGGAGCGCTGGCCAACGCCATTCTCGATGCGGCGGGAGTGCGCCTGCGCGCGGTTCCGTTCACCCGCAAGCGCATCAAGGAGGCGCTGGAACGCGGCGCGGCGTAGGAACCACGCGGGGCCTGAAACCCCGGCCCATGAGCACGGGTGAGTCGGCGCTGGCGTTCGCGGGTGCCGCCGCGCCGCTCAGCGCAGACGGCGTGGCGCGCGCCTGCGGCATCCTCGGCGTTGGAGAGGCCGAGCTGCGCGCCGTGCTGGCGGTTGAAACGTCGGGCAACGGCTTCCTGCCCGACGGCCGGCCGAAAATCCTGTTCGAGCGTCACGTGTTCCACCGCCTCACGCAAGGCCGCCATTCGGCCGGCCATCCCGATATCAGCGATGCCAAGCCCGGCGGCTATCGCGGCGGCGCAGCCGAGTACGACCGGCTCGAGCGCGCCATCGCGCTCGACCGCAGCGCCGCGCTCGACAGCGCGTCCTGGGGTCTCGGGCAGATCATGGGCTTCAACGCGGCGACGGCGGGCTACCCCGACGCCGAGACGATGGCGCGCGATTTCGCCGGCAGTGCCGATGCGCAGGTGGTGGCGGTCGCGCGTTTCATCGCGGCCAGCGGCGCACAGGCGCACCTCGCCGCGCACGATTGGGCCGCCTTCGCGCGCATCTACAACGGCGCCCGCTTCGCCGACAATCGCTACGACGAAAAGCTGCAACGCGCCTATGAGCGATTGGCTGAAGACCATCCGCCTGCCGGTATGGTAGACCGCGCCTGACGAGGATCCGCACAGCGAGAGACGACATGGCCGAATTGTTCGACGTCACCATCGTCACATTGCGCCCCGGAACCAACGCGGCGGCGCTGAAGCAGCTCGAATCGAGCTTGGTCGGAGCCGGCGCACGGGGCCGGCTGCTGGCGTGCTGGTATTCCGATATCGGGGCGCTCAACCGGGTCATGATCATCCGCGGCTTCGCGGAAGACGCCGCACTGATGGAGAACCGCAACGCGCTGGCGCTCGGCGCCGATCCCTTCGGCCTCGGAGACATGACCGAGACCCTGTCGTCGGACAGCTTCATGCCGTTCGATTTCGTGCCGCCGATGCAGCCGGGCAAGGTGGGGCCGGTGTTCGAGGTGCGCACCTACTTGGCCAAGCCGGGTGGCCTGGCGCCGACGATCGAAATCTGGCGCAGGCACCTGCCGGCGCGGCTCAAGCTTTCGCCTATCCTGACCGCCATGCACACGCTTGGCGGCCCGACGCCGCGCTTCATGCATGTCTGGCCGTATCCCGACATGAACGCTCGGCAAAGAATCCGCGCCGATGCGGTCAAGTCCGGCGTATGGCCGCCGCCTGGCGGCGCCGGCCGGCTGTTGTCGATGCAATCAGATATCTACTTCGCGGCACCGTTCTCGCCGATCCAATAGGCGCCTGGCGGCTAGCGCTTCGCCCTCGCGTCCTGGATCGCCTGCCACACGCGATGCGGCGTCGCCGGCATGTCGATGTGCCGGATGCCGTACTCCGATAGCGCGTCGACCAGCGCGTTCATGACCGAGGGCAGAGCGCCGGCGCAACCCGCCTCGCCGCAGCCCTTGACGCCGAGCGGGTTGGTCGTAGCCTTGGTCGGCTCGCTGAGGAACGAGAAGAACGGCACGTCGGCCGCGCGCGGCAGCGCGTAATCCATGAACGAGCCGGTGAGCAGCTGGCCGTCCTCGCCATAGACCACGCGCTCGGAAAGCGCCTGGCCGATGCCCTGCACCACGCCGCCGTGGCATTGGCCCTCGACGATCATCGGGTTCAGGATCGTGCCGAAATCGTTCACGGTCGAATACTTCACGACTTCGACCACGCCCGTGTCCGGGTCGATCTCGACTTCGGCGACGTGGCAGCCGTTGGGAAAAGTCGACGGGACGCCGTCGATCTTGTCGTTGACGTCCAGCGTGTCCGGAACGCCGGCGGGCAAGTTCATTCCCTGGCGCAGCTTGGCCGCCAGCTCCATGATGCCGACGGACCGGTCGGTGCCGGCAATGGAAAACCGCCCATCCGCGAACTCGATGTCCGCTGCCGCCGCCTCCAGCACGTGCGCGGCGACTTGCTTGCCTTTCTCGACCACCTGTTCCGCCGCCTTGACCAGCGCGGCGCTGGTGTTCATGGCCGAGCGCGAGCCGCCAGTGCCGCCGCCGGCGACCAGTTGGTCGCTATCGCCTTGCATGAGGCGCACGCGGTCGACCGGGATGCCCAGCAGGTCGTGCAGAACCTGGGCGAAGGGAGTCAGATGCCCCTGGCCGTAGTCCAGCGTTCCGGTGAGGATCGTGACGGTGCCGTCGGATTCGAACCGCACCCCGCCGCTCTCCACGTTGGCCGGCGCAGTGACCTCAAGGAAGCTTCCGATCCCGCGCCCGCGCAGCTTACCGCGCGCGCGGCTTTCCGCCTTGCGCCGGCCGAAGCTGTCCCAATCCGCGGCGAGAAGCGCGCGGTCCAAGACCGCGCGGAAATTGCCGCTGTCGTAGGTCAGCTCCGACGGCGCCTTGTAGGGGATCTGCTCGGGACGAATATGGTTGCGGCGGCGCAACTCGATCTTGTCGATGCCCATCTCGCCGGCCGCCATCTCGATCAGCCGCTCCATGTAGTAGTTCGATTCCGGTCGGCCCGCCCCGCGATAGGCGCCCACCGGCGAGGTGTTGGTGAAGACGCACTTCATCGAAACTTCCAGCAGTGGCGTAGCGTATACGCTGATCGTATTCTTCACGACGTTGAGTGTGCCCATAAGCGGCGTGACGTAAGTCAGATAAGACCCCACATTGACGTAACCGCTGATGCGCACCGCCAGAAACTTGCCGCCCGCGTCCAGGGCCAGCTCCGCCTCGATGTCGTGGTCGCGGCCGTGGTGGTCCGACACGAAGCTGCCTGACCGCTCGTCGGTCCACTTGACCGGCCGGCCGAGCATCCGCGCGCCATGCAGCAGGCAGGCGTATTCGGGATAGACCGAGGCCTTCATCCCGAATGACCCGCCGACGTTTCCGGCCAGCACGCGCATCTTCTCCAGCGGAACGTTCATGATGTCTTGCGCCATTTGGCGCCGGAGACCCATCACGCCCTGGCAGCCGATGCGCAACGTGTAACGCCCGGGCCCGGGTTCGTATTCGCCGATGGCCGAGCGCGGCTCCATCGGCGCCACGACCAGCCGGTTGTTGATAATGCCGAGCCGCGTCACGTGCGCGGCGGCCGCGAAGGCGGCGTCCACCTTCGCAGTGTCGCCGAAATGGTAGTCGAGCGCGATATTGCCCGGCGCGTCGTCGTAGAGCTGCGGCGCGCCCGGCTTCGCCGCTTCGCGCGCGGTAGCGACCGCGGGCAGCGAATCGATGTCGGCCACGACGGCCTCGGCCGCATCGCGCGCCTGCGCGGCGGTCTCGGCGATCACGCAGGCGTACGGATCGCCCACACAGCGCACCTTGTCGCTAAACAGCGACGGGCGCGCGGGCTTGCGCATCGGCGTGCCATCGCGGTTGCCGAAGACGATGATGTTCTTCATCGTCCCATACCCCGCGGCCTTGAGGTCGGCGCCGGTGTAGATCGCCAGGACGCCCGGCATCGCCCGTGCGGCGGCGATATCGATGCTGCGGATGACGCCGTGCGCCACGGGGCTACGCACCATCACGGCATAGGCTTGTTGCGGCAGGTTGATGTCGTCGGTGAACCGGCCCGCACCGCGCAACAGCACCGGGTCTTCCATGCGGCGCAGCGGCTGCCCCACGCCGAACTTCCTGATCGCCAGATTGTCGCCGTCGCCCCGCAACGCCATCGCTTGCAATCCCCGGTCCTACCGCGGTTGGCTGCGAATGCTACAGGTTTTTCGCGTGTCGGCAACGCGCCAGTACCCTTCACGCATGGGGGGCAGGGTTGCGCACGAGGAAGGTCACCCGCATCGGCGGGGTGGTTGTGGAGCCGCGGCCGGCCCTGTAGCCTAGTTGCCTGTCTTTGCGGCAATCCGGACATGATCGAGGAAGCGGACTATATCGTCGTCGGAGCCGGGTCGGCGGGCTGCGTCCTGGCCGCGCGCCTGTCGGAATCGGGCCGACACCGCGTGCTGCTGCTGGAAGCCGGGCCTCCCGACCGAAACCCCTGGATCCACATCCCCCTCGGCTATGCGCGGTTGTTCAACGACGCGCGCGTAAATTGGCGCTATTACACCGAGCCGGAGCCGGAGCTGAACGGCCGGCGGGTGTTCCAGCCGCGCGGCAAGACGCTGGGCGGCAGCTCGTCGATCAACGGCCTGGTCTACATCCGCGGCCAGCGCGAGGACTACGACCACTGGCGGCAGCTCGGCAACAAAGGCTGGGGTTTCGAGGACGTGCTGCCCTATTTCAAGAAAGCGGAGAACCAAGCGCGCGGCGCCGACGCGCACCATGGTGCCGGCGGGCCGATCCACGTCTCGGACCCGACCGAACCGCACGAGTTGTGCGATGCGTTCATTGCCGCCGCCGAGCAGACGGGGATTCCGCGCAATCCAGATTTCAACGCTGCGATGCAGGAGGGCGCAGGCTATTTCCAGACTACGTCTAAGGGACGGCGGCGGTGGAGCACGGCGGTCGGCTATCTGCGGCCGGCGCGCAAGCGCCCGAACCTGACCGTGGTCACCGAGGCGCTGGCCGCGCGGGTGCTGTTCGACGGGCGCGCAGCCGCAGGCGTGGAGTTCCTGCGCCGCGGCCGAAGTCATCGCGTGCGCGCGCGACGCGAGGTGATTCTCGCCGGCGGCGCGATCAATTCGCCGCAGCTGCTCCAGCTCTCGGGGGTCGGGCCCGCGGACCTGTTGCGTGCGCACGGCATTTCCGTGACCGCCGACATGCCGGGCGTGGGCGAGGACTTGCAGGATCATTTTCAGGTACGGATGGTGTTCCGCTGCACTCGGCCGATCACGATGAACGACCAGGTGAACTCCCTGCTCGGTCAGATCGGTATGGGCTTGCGCTACGCGCTGTTGGGCAAGGGGCCGCTGACGCTGAGCGCCGGCTACGCCTCCGCGTTCTTCAAGACCGACGCGCGCCTCGCCACGCCGGACATTCAGGTGCACTTCATCACCTTCAGTCTCGACCGCATGGGGCTGAAGCTGCACCCCTGGCCGGGCTTCATGGCATCTATCTGCCAATTGCGTCCGGAAAGCCGCGGCTGGGTGCGGATCAAGAGCGCCGAGCCGACCGAGCCGCCGGCGATCCAGCCGCGCTACCTGTCCACCGACTTCGACAAGCGAACGATCGTCGCGGGCCTGAAGCGTCTGCGTCGGATCATGCAGGCCGCGGCGATGCAGCCCTATGTCGCCGCCGAGCACCTGCCCGGCCCGGGGGTCGAGACCGACGAGCAGTGGCTGCAATTCGCGCGCGACGCCGGCTCGACCATCTTTCACGTCGTGGGCACGTGCCGCATGGGCGCGGACGCCCGCGCGGTGGTCGACTCGCGGCTGCGCGTGCGCGGGCTAGGCGGCTTGCGCGTGGCGGACGGCGCGGTCATGCCGACGGTGGTGTCGGGCAATACCAACGCGCCGATCATCATGATCGCGGAAAAGGCCGCGGACATGATTCTGGAGGATGCGCGCTGACGGTCTTGGGGCTCTCGGCCGCGCGGCCGCGGGAGAAGCTGGGGAAGGGGTGCCGGGTGTTTCCAAGGAAGAGCGATCTTACGATCTGTTTTGCGCACGTCGCCTACCAGCTTCAGGCGCGGTTCGACCTTCGCGCTTCGGGCATCAAGAGCTTCGAAGTGCGCACGCGCGAGGCGCTCGACGCGCGGATCGGCGAGGCCGATGTGCTCGTGGTTTCCGGCCTATGGCGCAACGAGCTGATCGGGCGCACGCGCAAGCTGCGCTTCATCCAGTCGATCGGCGCCGGCACCGACCAGTTCTCGCGCGAAGCGCTGGGCGGGCGCGGCATCCGCTTGGCCAGCGCGCGGAGTGTGAATGCGCGTGCCGTCGCCGAGCATGCGATGGCGTTGATCCTGGCGCTGGCCCGCCGCCTGCCCGAGGCGCGCGACAACCAGGCCAAGCGGTTCTGGCGCGGGATGATGGGCGATTTTGCCCGGCGCGAGGACGAACTGGGCGGCAAGACTCTGATCGTCGTAGGCCTCGGCGCGATCGGCGGGCGCCTGGCGCGATTGGCAAAGGCATTTGACCTGGCGGTGATCGGGTTTCGTCGCGATCCGGCCGGCGGCAAAGGCGATGCCGACTCCGTCCACGAATTAAGCGAACTCAAGGCGCTGTTGCCGCGGGCGGATTTCGTGGCCCTGACCTGTCCGTTGACCAAGGAAACCGAGAACCTGATAGACGCGGATGCGCTCGGCCGCATGAAGAAATCGGCCTACCTGATCAACGTGGCGCGCGGCCGATGCGTGGACGAGGTCGCGCTGGTGAAGGCGCTGCAAAGCGGCACGATCGCCGGCGCCGGCATCGACGTGACTGTGGAGGAACCGCTTCCCGCGGCCTCGCCGCTCTGGGGCATCCCCGGCGCGTTGATCACGCCGCATACCGGCGGTGAGACCTGGAAATACGAGGACAACGTTCTCGATATCCTCGAAGAAAATCTGGCGCGACTTTGGAGAGGCGAAACGGCACTGAAGAATCAGGTGGTTTGAGGCCCGGCGCCGCGCCGGCTCACGCCCACCACTTGCCGCCCACCACCATGCCCTTGAGGCGGAAGCGGCGGTCGCCCACGAGCCGTTCGCCCAGCACGTCGTAGAACTCGAACGTTCCGCTCTCGATATCCGCAATCGTGGCGTCGCCCTCGGTGCCGGGTTCGAGCGTACCGAGTGTCGGCCGACGGATCGCGCGCGCCGGGCCCGCGGTCACAGCCGCCACCAGTGCCTTTATATCCATGCCCAGCACCAGGAACTTCGACATGGTGGTCAGCAGGTCGAAGGCCGGTCCGTCGATGCTCAGCACGTGCACGTCGCTGGAGATCGCGTCGGGCAGGAATCCCGCCGCCAGCAGCCCGCGACAGGACTTGAAGCCGAACGAGCCCGCGCCGTGGCCGATGTCGAAGAACACGCGCCGCTCACGCGCCCGCAACGCTTCCTCGTGCACCGCCCCGTCGCCGCGCAGCAGCGCATTGGGGAAAGGCCGGAAGCAATGCGTCAGGATGTCTCCCGGGCGCAACAGGTCGAGCACCTCGCGGCGGCTCGGCGGCGGCTGGTCGATATGCGCCATCAGTGGCAATCCAAGCTCCTCCGCGACCTCCAGCGCGATGCGCAAGGGTGCGAGGCCGCTGCTGCCGCCGGCCGTGCGGCCTACGCGTACCTTGATGCCGACCACGAGGTCCTGGTGCTCGCGTGCCACGCGTACGCACTCGGTCGCGTCCAGCAGGCGCATGTCGGCGCTTTCGCCCACCATTACCGTCTTGCTGAAGGCAAAAATGCCGGCAAACGACACGTGGAGGAACGGCAGAATGCGCACCGCCGACCGGTCGATCACGTGTTTGCGGAAGCCGAGGAAATTGCCGGGTCCCGCCGTACCGGCGTCGACGAATGTCGTGGTTCCGCTTCGCCGGCCCACGAATTCCGCGTCGACGCCGAGCGAAGTACCGCCCCAATAGACATGGGTGTGGAGGTCGATCAGGCCCGGCATGACGATCTGGCCGGTGACATTGCGCTCGTCCGCGGCCTTTTCGGCTATCCTCGGCGTCACGGCGGCGACGCGACCGTTGGCGAACCCCACGTCGTGCACGCCATCTACGCCGCGGGCCGGGTCGATCACTCGTCCGCCGCGCAAGATCAGATCCATCGGTTCCCCCAAGACCATAGTCGCCGCAGTGATGCTATAGTAAGCATTGAACCGCGCAATGGAACATTGGTCATGGGCGCCATGATGAATCCGGTACGGCGACAAGCTGGCGGCGATCCGCGTTTGGCCGAAGGCCTCCGGCCGGTGATCAACGTCGCGGGCACCGTGACGGTGCTGGGCGCGGCCATGGTGACGCCCGAAGTGACGGCCGCCGCCGCGCCGTTTCTGGCCCGGCCGGTGGAGATCGCCGATTTGCAGCGCAAGGCCAGCGCGGTGATCGCCAAGACCTGCGGCGCCGAGGCCGGCTGCGTGACCGCGTGCGCATCGTCGGGCATCACAGTGGCGGTCGCGGGCGCCATGACCGGACCGGACCTGGCCGCCATCGAACGCCTCCCGGACACGACGGGCCTGAAGAACGAGGTCGTGGTTCAGATCGGGCACCTGGTGAACTATGGCGCGCCGGTGGAGCAGGCGGTGCGGCTCGCCGGCGCCAGGGTGGTGGCGTTCGGTGCTGCGACCGAAGCGCATGGCTACCAGCTTGCCGGCGCGATCACGCCGCGCACCGCGGCGGCCTTATACGTCTCGTCGCACCATGCCGTGGGATATGGGCAGGTCCCGCTGCCCGAATTCGTCGCGGTTTGTCATGCCAAAGGCGTGCCGGTGATCGTCGATGGCGCGGCGCAATACGACCTGAAGGGTTTCATTGCCGCTGGGGCGGACATCGCGATCTACAGCGCGCACAAGTTCCTGGGCGGCCTTACCGCCGGCATCGTCGCGGGCAGGCGCGATCTGGTGCGGGCGGCATTCCTGCAGAACCACGGCATCGGCCGCGGCATGAAGGTGGGCAAGGAAGGCATCGCCGGCGCAATGGCGGCATTGCGCGCCTGGGCGAACCGTGACCTGCCGGCGGAGCGCAAAGCGCTGGAAGCGCACCTGGCGCTATGGCAGGAGCGCTTGGCCAACATGCCGGGCATTGCGGCGACGATCGAGCCCGATCCGACCGGGAATCCGGTTTCGCGGCTCAAGGTCGCGGTCGACCCGGACAAGGCGAACATCACGGCCTGGGACCTTGCGGATGCGCTCGGCGCGGGCGATCCGCCGGTCATGGTGCGCGACTACGAGGCCGACGCGGGATACATCCTGCTCGATCCGACCTGCCTCGGGCCCGGCGATGCCGCGATCGTGGCCGATCGGCTGGTCGAGGAGTGCCAGCGCGCCCGCGCCGGCAAGCCGAAGCGCACGCCATTCGCCGCACGCAACCGGCGCCGGTTGGAGAAGTTGCTGAACTGGCCCGATTGAACGGCTCAGGGCGAGCCGGCGGAGCGCGCCAGCGGGCCGGTATTGCCGTCCTCGCGCAGGTGGCAGGCGACGAACCG
>Ga0114930_10002341_pt1 | contig 17151 bp, 12 predicted proteins | sample AnhtaG_FD_87300 | JGI IMG/M metagenome (GOLD analysis project Ga0114930, IMG submission 87300) | Deep subsurface microbial communities from Anholt, Denmark to uncover new lineages of life (NeLLi) - Anholt_01485 metaG | ecosystem: Environmental > Aquatic > Marine > Oceanic > Sediment | place... | reverse complement strand
TGCGGTGTGGCAGCGATCCTCTTCGCCATCTATTTGGCGTGGGATGTGCTCCGACGAGACATGGGCACTCAGGAGATGCAGGACGTGGGAGCCATGATCTATGAGGGGGCGGTTGCTTTCATCAAGCGCCAGTACACGACTATCGCCATACTGGCGGTGATCACGGCTCTTGTCATCGGTGGTCTGATCACCCTCTTCGAGCGCTTTCCCGAGGTGGAGATCGGCGTCGTGGAGCTGGGCATACGTACGGGCATCGCCTTCCTCGCGGGCGCCGCGTGTTCGGCCATCTCAGGCATCGTCGGCATGTACGTGGCTGTCAAATCCAACACGCGGTGTGCTAGCGCCGCGGGCAGGAGTGTAGGAGAAGCTCTACTCGTCGCTCTCCGCGGCGGAGCGGTTTCCGGACTCCTGGTGGTTGCCCTCAGCCTGCTGGGAGTCGCGGCCATCTTCTACCTCTACGGCGGGGGCACCACCCCCCACGATGCACCCTTCATCATCGTGGGCTTCGGGTTTGGAGCCAGCTTCGTCGCCCTTTTTGCCCAACTAGGGGGAGGTATCTACACCAAGGCGGCTGATGTCGGAGCCGATCTCGTAGGCAAGATTGAGGCAGGCATCCCGGAGGACGACCCGCGCAACCCAGCAGTGGTCGCCGATCTGGTGGGGGACAACGTCGGCGACTGCGCCGGTCGAGGCGCGGACCTATTCGAATCCACCGTCGCCGAGAACATAGGAGCAATGATCTTGGGCGTCGCTATGGCCAAGGTCACCGGCTACGATTCCTGGATCTTCTTCCCCTTGGTGGTGCGAGCCTGGGGCTTGATCGCGTCCATCGTTGGTTTGATGTCCGTGCGGATGCGGAAAGGGGAAGACCCCATCAACCCTCTCATCCGTGGGTATGCGGTCACCTTCATCCTCTCCGTCATAAGCCTTGCTGCTTGTACCTATCTCATGCTAGGTCAAGCCTGGTGGTGGTTCTTTGTCGCGGGCTTGATCGGTCTCCTCACCAGCGTGGCCTTTGTAGTTATCACCGAGTACTACACCGGCAACCGCTGGCGCCCGGTCAAGTTCATCGCTGAGCAGTCCAGAACAGGGGCAGCGACCAATATCATCGCTGGATTGGGCATCTCTCTCGAGAACACCGCGGCGCCAGTGATCGTGATCTCCGTAGCGCTGATCGGCTCCTTTTGGGCTGGGGCGCAGGCCAGTGGGGTGCTGGGGATCAGCCCTACCGTGGGTGGCATCTATGGCACTGCAATCTCGACCATGGGCATGCTCATGACCTGTGCCTACATTCTCGCCATGGACACCTTTGGACCCATCGTTGACAACGCGGGAGGCATCGTCGAGATGTCGGGCGCTCCCGAGGAGATCCGCCGTGGGACGGACGCTCTGGATTCGGCAGGCAATACCACCAAGGCACTCACCAAGGGATACGCCATCGGCTCAGCAGCGCTGGCCGCATTTCTGCTCTTCTCAGCCTACCTGGACAAGGTGGAGTTGGTGAGGACGAAGATGCTGGAAGGCTTGGGGTACGCTCCTGACGTAGTAGTGGAGATGGTGGCCGCTTCACAGGTGGTGAACCTCTCAAAGGTTGAAGTTTTCGTGGGAGCCCTCATTGGCGCCATGCTCATCTTCCTCTTCAGTTCCTTCGCCATCCGTGCCGTAGGCCGCACAGCGGGTGAGATGATCGAAGAGGTGCGGCGGCAGTTCCGTGAGGACCCAGGCATCATGGCTGGCACATCCCGCCCTGACTACGCTCGCGCTGTGGACATCAGCACTCGAGCAGCACTGAAGGAGATGATCGCTCCAGGGGTGTTGGCGGTGGCCACGCCCATCATCGTGGGCATCGTATTGCGAGCTGAGGCGGAAGCAGCTTTTCTGATGGTAGGTACCATATGCGGCGTCCTCTTGGCCACAGTGATGAACAACGGCGGCGCCGCGTGGGACAATGCCAAGAAGTCCATCGAGGCAGGGCTCCTCAAAGATGCGGACGGGAACGTGATTGCCAAGGGTAGTGCAACGCACGCTGCCGCCGTGGTGGGAGACACGGTTGGAGACCCGCTGAAGGACACCGCAGGGCCGTCGGTGCACGTGCTCATCAAGCTGCTGTCCACCATCACCTTGGTGCTCGCACCACTGTTCATCAGCTTGTAGCTACTGCTCGATCGTTGGGATCAGGCTAGGATAGCCCCTTTTCAGCGAAATCTCACTGAGATGGGGCTATCTTTCTTTCTACCTGCGCTCAAGAGAGCTGTTGACACGACATTGAAAACCGCTATAATTGAGATGTATTCTACTGCTGGAGAGGAACGATGGATCAACCCAGACACACCAAGAGCAAGGGGTGTCGCGCCCTCAGTCTCGTTGTGATAGCGTCGGTCATAATGAGTCTGTGCAGTGTGATGGGGGTCGCTTCGGGCTATCTCTTCTACCAACTCATCGAGATCCCCTACTTCTACAACATATATCGCACTTTCGTTCAACCCCTCGAGGCCAGCGGTCTGCTGCCCACGGTAGGGCCCCGATTCGAAAACGTACCCGCAGAGCAGGCTACCGCACTGGCCCTGGGGGGCAACCCACACTTCAACATCCTCCTGGTGGGGCTGGACCAGCGCTGGAAGGTACAGCACAGGTCCTTCCGAACAGATACGATCATGATCGCGTCTCTCAACCCCGAGACCGACGAAGCATTGCTTTTTTCGCTCCCCCGCGACCTATATGTAGATGTGCCTGCACATGGCAAGCGGCGTATCAACATCGCCCATGTGCTCGGCGAGACGCAAGGCTATCCGGGTGGGGGTCCAGCTCTGCTGATGGATACGATACAGCAGAACTTCGGCATACCTCTCCACGGTTATGTCATGATCAGTTTTCAGGGCTTCAGAGAGACAGTTGACCTCCTGGGCGGGGTGGACATCTATGTCGAGAAGGAGATATGGGACAACAAATACCCCGATGACAGAGGCGGTGAGATAAGCATTCACATACCTGCGGGGCAGCAACACATGGATAGTGAGACTCTGCTGCGGTATTGTCGCTCCAGACACGGCAGCGACGATTTCGACCGCATGGCCAGGCAGCAGAAGGCCCTGCTGGCCCTAGGCAGAAAGTTCCTAACCCTGGAGATGTTGCCTCGTCTCCCTGAGTTGCTTCAGACGATGAGCCAGACCTTCTACACCGATCTGCGCCCTGATCAGATCATCTACTTTGCGCAGCTCGCCAGCAGGGTTAATCCAGACGAGATACAGATGGTGGTGATTGACCGTTCCTTGCTCGATCCGTCGCAACGGCAGCCAGGCGACGAACCCAGCCTCCTCTATCCGGATTGGGACAAGATTCACGCCCTCGTCAGTGAGCTCTTCTACCAATAGGCCCAGGTTGGAACTTCACATACTTCGTTCACAATCTTCTCCACGCAGCCGAGGAACATCGGGAGAGATCATGAGCACTTCCTACGTCTACGATCCTCTGTACTTGGAGCACAACCGGCCAGGCCATGTGGAACGTCGAGAACGGCTGGAGAAGACCTTGCATGTTCTCCAGGAAAGAGGTTTGCTCGACAGACTAGTCAAGGTCGGTGCCACGCCGGTGGCCATGGACTCTCTGCTGGAAGTCCATCTCCAGCAGTACGTCGAGCAGGCCAAACAGGTCTCCGAGGGAGGTGGAGGTAATCTGGACCCTGATACTTATGTCAACAACCGCACATACGAGGTGGCGCTCTTGGCGGCAGGCGGCCTACTGAACCTTCTCGAGGCCATCTTGGAAGGTCAGGCCGAGAACGGTTTTGCCTTGGTGCGGCCCCCTGGCCACCACGCGCTACCTGGTCGCGCCATGGGATTCTGCATCTTCAACAATATCGCCGTTGCCGCCAAGTACGCACTCAAGAAAAAGGGGCTCTCCCGCATCCTTATCGTCGACTTCGACCTTCATCACGGGAACAGCACGAATGACATCTTCTATGATACCGACAATGTGCTGTACTTTTCCACGCATCAGTATCCGTTCTATCCAGGTACCGGCCATTGGGATAACATCGGCACCGGAGTGGGAGAGGGCTTCACGGTCAACGTTCCTTTGCCTGCCGGCGTAGGCGATGACGGCTATGCCCGCATCTTTGATGAGCTACTGTATCCAATTGCAGAGCGCTATTGCCCAGAATTGATCCTCGTCTCCGCGGGCTATGATGCACACTGGGCTGATCCTCTGGGGATGATGCAGCTATCCGCAACGGGGTATTCCTACCTCGCACGTACGTTGCGACAAATGGCGGAGGAGTTGTGCCGTGGCCGTCTGGCATTCACGCTGGAAGGCGGCTACGATCTCGGCGCCCTGGCCTATTCCATTGCCGCCACCTTGCAAAGCCTGCTGGGCGATGAGGAGATCGCTGATCCTTTGGGACCATCGCCACGCCCTAGTGCTCAGGTTGACGACATAATACTCCACCTCAAAGGGATACATCGTCTAGTCTAGCTGTACGGCTGAAGTTGCGGTGATGCCCCCACACCGCGACGCCTTGATAGCGAGGCCTCGGTGACGAGTGTTGCTCTTGGCGAGAGTGCACCTCGGACCCTCTTATCTCTGCAGCCCAAGGCTGGGCCAGAGGTCATATTGACATTCCGTGCAAGAGAGGGCATAATATTGATGAGTGGAACCCCGCTTCCATAGTGTTGCCGGAGGACGGACCATGGCCGAGATAACCCTGCGTGACTACTGCGAGGATGCAAAGGAGCTTGTCAGGGCTGACTCGTACGACCAAGCCATCGCCATCTGCCGCCACATCTTGAGGCACTACCCCAAGCATATTATGTCCTACCGCCTCATGGGTGAAGCCTGCCTGGAAAAAGGGGACTATGTTGAGGCAGCCAATCTCTTCAAGAGGGTCTTGAGCGCCGATTTGGAAGATGTCATCGTCTATGTTGGGCTGGGCATTATCTTCGATGAGCAGGGCGCCATGGAGGAAGCCATCTGGCAGCTTGAGCGAGCCTTTGAGCTGACTCCCGGCAACGCTGAGATTCGCGGTGAACTCCAGAGGCTGTACAAAGAGCGTGATGGAGCTGTCCCTCCCAAGTTGAAGCTGACGCCCGCTGCTTTGGGTCGCTTGTATCTGAGAGAGGGGCTACACCAACGGGCCATAGACGAATTCAGGGGCGTACTGGAAGAGGATCCAGACCGAGCAGACATCCAGGTCACGTTGGCTGACGCGCTGTGGCAAAGCGACCAACGAAGAGAAGCCGCAAAGGTCTGCGAGGAAATCCTGGAGAAGTTCCCCAACTCCCTGAAGGCTAATCTGATCTTGGGCGAAATCCTGCTGAATAGCGACCGTGAGGAACAGAGTCGTGCCTTACTCCGAAGCGCTCAGGACATGGATCCAGAGAACATCGTAGCTCAAGAGCTGTTCCGCGATCAGTCGCCCCTTCCCTTGGAGCACATTCACGTGCCCAGATTGGAGGAAGCAGAGCTAGAGAGCGAAGTAGCAGTTATTAGTCCCGAGGTCCCTGCCCCAGTCGCCAGGAGCGAGCCGGAGGAAAAGGCCCCTCCGCTGATTCCGGAGGCAGAGCTGGAGGAAGCGATGCCCGACTGGCTGCGGGAGCTCCAAGAAGGAGAGAGGGAGACCACCGCAGAGGGAGATCAGGGCCCAACTCAAGCAGAGGAGATGCCCGATTGGCTCCGTGAGCTCGAGAGGGAAACGCCCGAGGTGCCAGAAGCCGCGACGGATTCCAGTGAGAAGCCCCCGATGGCCAAGAAGGAGATGCCGGCCTGGCTTCACGACTTCAACGGGGCACGCGGGGCTGCCGAGGAGACCTCTGCTCCCCTCGCCGCAGAAGAGGAACTAGCGCAAGAGGGTCTGCAAGGCGAACCTTCAGTCGTGGCCACCCAGCGAGAGGAGTTCTCAGCGATTGGTGACGAGGAGGTGGGAATCAGCGAGGAGACCCTGGCCGGCCTTGAGGAGACCATGCCCGATGAATCGGCATACGTCGACGAGACCATGAAGTGGGAGGAGCGATCGAAAGCTCTGACGGCCGAAGAGGGACCCGCACAGGAGGCCGCTGAGGAGGGTACAGTTCCTGCTGAGGGAGTCCCGGATTGGCTGGGTGAATTGAGCGCGGAGGGTGCGGAAGAGGAGACCCCGGATTGGCTTCAGACCTCGAGGGCAGAGGCGGACGAGTCTGTCCCATCCGAGGAGGAAGTCACTCTTGAGGCGGAGGACATACCACCATGGTTAGGCGAACTGAAAGGAGAGCCTGGTCAAGCTGACGTCACGGGCCTCGGTGACGGGATCGCAGATCTCTCTGAAGAAGTTGCAGCAGAGGAGGAACAGCAAATGATGGAGCCGTCGTTGGAGGAAACAGAGAGAGAGTCTCCAGTGGCTGCAACTCCACAGGAAGAACCTCCCACCATCGAGGAAGAGGAAGTGGAGATAAGTGAGGAGACACTGGCTCGCCTGCACGAGACTATGCCTGACGAATCGGCTTCCATCGAGGAGATAATGGCCTGGATGGAGCGATCAAAGGCCTTGATAGCTGACGAGGCAGTGCTAGAAGAGGTCACTGAGGGGAAGGTGGAAGGTCCCTCGGAGGAGATCCAACCGGCACCGCCATCTTCCGATGAGGAAGAGGTACCCACGTGGTTGCGCGAACTGAAACCTGAGGCCGCGAAAGAGGAACTGGAAGCTGCGTTGGACAAAGCTGAAGCTCCCGTCGGCGAGGCAGCAGTGCCTACCCCGGAAGAAGAGATCCCGACCTGGCTGCGGAAACTGAGGCCCGAGGCCGCGGAGGAGGAGACAGAGGCTCCCGTCGAGGAAGCTGAGGCTGCTGTTGGCGAGGCAGTAGTTCCTCCCAAGGAAGAAGAAGTGCCGTCCTGGCTCCTGGATCTCAGGGCTGAGGCCGCCGAGGAGAAGGTGGAGCTTCCCTCGGAAGAAGTCGGACCTGCGATCGAAAAAGCAGCGGAGGCTGTCCAGGAGGAAGAGGCACCTACGTGGCTCAGGGATCTGAGGACTGAGGCTGAGGAAGAAGAGCCAGCCGCCGTTCCAGAGGAAGCTGCCGCTCCTGCGGAGGAAGCCGCGATGCCCATCCCGGAAGAGGAGATGCCCTCTTGGCTACGAGAACTCAGGGCGGAAGCCGCCAGAGAAGAGGTGGAGACCGCTCCAAAGGAAGCTGAGGCTCCCATAGAAGAAGTGGCAAGGACCGTCGAGGAAGAAGAGATACCGACCTGGCTCCGGGACTTGGGACCTGAGGCCAAGGAAGAGGCCCTCGCTCCATCTGAGGAAGCCGAGGCTCTCCCTGCGGAAGCAGCGGTGCCCATTTCGGAAGAGGAGATGCCCTCTTGGCTCCGTGATTTGAGTGCGGAGCGCCCAACAGCGGAAGGGGAAGTTGGCCCACAGGAAGTTGAGGCTCCTACCGAGGAAGCAGCAGTGCCCATCTCGGAAGACGAGATACCATCCTGGCTGCGGCAACTCAGAGCTGAGTCAGCACCAGAAGAAGTCGAGGCTCCCCTGGAAGAGGCTGAGGCCCGTCTTCCAGAGGCCCTAGCGCCCATTGAGGAAGAAGTGCCATCCTGGCTTGAGGATCTGAGGACTGAAGCTGAGAAGGAAGAAGCAGTCCCCACGCCAGAGCAAGCTCAGGCCCGGCCGGAGGAGATCGAGCCCACCGTTCGGGAAGTAGAGGCGCCAACTGAGGAAGGGGAGTTGCCTTCCTGGCTGCAGGAACTGAGGGCGGAGGCTGCGGCAGGAGAGCTCACACCCCTCTCGGAGGAACTCGAGGCCCGTCTGGAAGAGATGCCAACTGATGAAGAGGAACTGCCAACCTGGTTGCTGGAGCTGAGGGCGGAGGCTGAGAGACACAAGACAGCCATCCCATCGGAGGAAGCTGAGGCCCCGGCCGAGGAAGTGTTGGCGCGGCCACCGGCACCAATGGCTGAGGAAGAAGTTGAGCCTGTCCTCACACCGGAGGCAGTGCCACCATTCGTCGAGGAAGAGCAGCCGCCGATAGAGGCCGTGCCACCGGAACCGCTGGCGGAGGTGGCCCCTCCGGCTGACCAGATCGAGGAGGCGGCGGATCGGGCAGCCTGGACCATCGAGGACTACCTGGAGCATCTCACCTCCCATCCCAGAGATCACGACGCCCGCCTGGCGCTGGCTCGCGCCTACGCACAGATGGGGGACCTGGATCAGGCACTGTTCCACTACAGCGAGCTAATCTCCTATGGCAGTAGTCTCTTCGATGACGTGATAGATGATCTCGAAGCCACTGTTGACGATGCTCCCGATCATCTACTCACTCACGAGTTGCTGGCCGACGCCTACATGAAGGGTGGTCGTCTTCAAAAGGCGCTGAGCGAATATCGCTGGCTCAGAGTCAGGCTGGGAAGTTGACGCTTACCAAGAAGGTGAGCGTTGTCCCGTGTTATTCAAGGGCGTGTGGCTTTGCCACGCGCCCCTACGATGTGAGAGGATAACGGAGAAAAAGCGCGATGAGACCGGACTTGCAAGAGAGAACTCTGGTACTGGTCAAGCCCGATGGGGTCAGGAGAGGGCTAGTGGGGAGAGTACTGGCCAGGTTTGAGCAGGCAGGCTTGAAGATCGTGGGCTTGAAGATGGTCAAGGTCTCACGGGAGTTCTCTGAGAACCACTATCCCAATACGCCTAAATGGATCAGGGGCATGGGCGAAAAGACGCTGGAGACTTATCGTGAGCAGGGCAAAAACCCCATCCAGGAACTGGGCACTGATGACCCCGTGAAGATCGGCAACATGATAAAAGGATGGAACGTGGATTACCTGACTTCGGGGCCGATCGTGGCGCTGGCCCTGGAAGGTGCCCACGCCATCAGCGTGGTCAGGAAAATGTGTGGTTTCACATTGCCCGCTTTCGCCGACCCCGGGACAATCAGAGGCGATTTCTCCATCACCTCGCCCATCGTGGCCAACGAATTGAAAAGAGCGGTCAGGAATCTGGTCCACGCCTCCAGCGACGCAGAGGAGGCAGAGTACGAGATTGGCTACTGGTTCTCCAAAGATGAGCTCTGCTTCTACAATAGTGCCGCTGAGGACGTCATGTTCTAGCCCATCAGCGCGGTGAAGACTTGATGGCCCGACGTTTCGACTCAGTAGCTGTGCTGACAGGTGCCGGCATATCGGCGGAGAGCGACGTGCCGACGTTCCGCGGGAAAGATGGGCTTTGGCGTCAGCACCGCGCCGAAGAACTGGCAACCCCCGGGGCTTTTCAGCGTGACCCCATCCTGGTTTGGGAATGGTATGATTGGAGACGCGGACTGATTGCCAGTTGCGAACCCAATGCGGCTCACCGCACTCTGGTCGACATGGAAACGCGTTGTGAGGACTTCGTACTCATTACTCAGAACGTGGACGGTTTGCATCAACGCGCCGGTAGCAGCCGTATAGTGGAGCTGCATGGTAACATCTGGGAGATGCGCTGCACAACTGAGAACACCACCTCCGAGAACCACGATGTGCCACTGCCTCAGATACCGCCCATGTGCTCGTGCGGGGCCCCTCTACGGCCTCATGTGGTGTGGTTCGGCGAGTCTCTCGATCCTGACAGGATTTCAGGGGCCTACCAAGCGGTGGAGAGGTGTCAATTGATGCTGGTGGTGGGCACCTCTGCCGTGGTGCAACCAGCGGCCTCTTTGCCAGCCATCGCCAAAGACAGCGGAGCATATCTAATTGAAGTGAACTTGGAGAAGACGCCCCTATCACCGTGGGCGGATGAAGTCATCTTGGGTCCGGCCGCGGAGGAGCTGCCGAGATTGTGGGGCAGGCTGAAAGAGAGCTTCTGCTAGACTGCTCCGAGTCGCCTCACTGTATCCTGACCACTAGCTGGGCATCGCTCCACAACTCCTCCAACTGGTAGTAGTCTCGTTGAGGGGGCAAGAACATGTGTGCGATGACGTTGCCGTAGTCCAAGACCATCCAGCCAGACGCCGGCGCGCCCTCGCTCTGGAGTGGCTTGAAGCCGAGTTCCTTGGCCGTCTCGATCACATCGTCAACGATGGCTTTGACCTGTCGCTCGGTGTCCCCGCTACAGATGATGAAATAGTCGGCCAGCAACGACACGGCGCGGGCATCAAACAACACGATGTCCGAACCCTTCTTTTCAGTGATCGCTCTTACCAGTTCCCTCGCCAGCTCCCCAGATTCCAGGTCTTTCTCCTCGTTCTCTACCGCAGATGATGGGATAGGACACAGCCGATGCCATCTCCCATCCGGGAAGCCTGTTCACGGGCGGGCTGCCAGCACCACCTTCAAGGTTTGCTCGTCCCCGTCTCGAATGATCCCTACCGCCACCTCTTGCCCTACCTCCGTTTCCATGACCAGGTAGGACAGCAGATCCTCAAACTGGACCACTTCCCTGTCGTCGATCCTGATGACGATGTCTCCGCCCGCGACGATACGCTCGCCTCTGATCTGCACCTCTCCCGATCCGCCACGCATTCCGGCCTTCTCGGCAGCACTGTTGGCTGTGACCTCCGATACCAGGACTCCTCTTTCGACCGGCAGATCCAGCTCGTCCGCTAGCAGGGGGGTGATGGAGACTCCCCTGATGCCCAGTTGCGGGTGGTCATAGTATCCTTGAGCGATAAGCTGTGGGATCACCCGTTTTGCCAGATTGATGGGCACTGCGAACCCCACCCCGGTATTGCCTCCAGTCGTCGTTCTTATGGCTGTATTGACCCCTATGACCGATCCCTGGGCATCCAGCAGGGGCCCTCCCGAATTGCCCGGGTTGATGGCCGCATCGGTCTGTATGACCTCCGGGATGGCGAACAGACTTTCAGCAGGCAGCGTCCGGCCCAGCGCGCTAATGACGCCGGTGGTCAGAGTCCCTTCCAGGCCAAAGGGGTTGCCGATAGCTATCGCTCGCTGCCCAACCTGCAACAGGTCTGAATCTCCCAACTCCACCCAGCGTAGGGCCTCAGGAGGGAAATCTATGTCTATCACCGCCAAGTCAGTGTGGGCGTCCGTGCCCAGCACCTCAGCCTCTACTATAGTGCCGTCGTGTAGTGTCACCTGCACCTCCTCCGCGCCTTCGACCACGTGATTGTTGGTGACGATCCGACCTTCCTGGTCAATGATGAAGCCAGAGCCCTCGCCCTCCTGGAAGAACTCGCTGTCGAACGTCGGGGCTACAGGCCTGATGACCTCTATGTTCACAACAGCCGGGTTGACTCGTTCATAGATGTTGATCAGCAGCCGATCCTCGGCGCTGGCCTCATCCACCATCGCCTGCGGAAGCGATGTTGGGGTGACCACCACTACGATGGGCGTGACTGTCTCCCTGGCTCCCAACTCAGGCGTGGGACCCAGAACCGCAGGAAGGGACGTACACGCCAGGAGCATCAGCGTCACAAGTACCCAGAATCCAGTTACCAGGCAAACCCGCCGCTGATACCCAAGCCTCCGTAGCTTGTCCCTCGTGGCGCGAATCATCATCTCCTCTCTTAGCACGGATTGATAGTGCGCTATCGTAGTCATTCTAGCCGCCTAGCGACTCAAAGTCAAACGATCGCCTCCCGGCTTCGTACCGGGTCTCAGGGTTTGGCGAGCTCCCGGACCTTGACATTCAACAAAGGGAATGATATAATGTGTTTGACAATTAGCGAATGAGCTATACTCCACATAATGCGGGCCAGTCTTGAATTACCGCATCACGGCTTTGAACAAGCACGGATTCCAGCGCTAAACCGGCGGGGGAGGCATCATGGCACCACTAGTAGCTACGGACACGGACGAGTTCCGCTCTATGATCACTTTTCGAACCTCCACCATGTATGAGATGTTGCTCAGTCTAGGGGCCTTGCAGCATCCAAGCCGCCGCCACGACAGCTGGGCCGAGCAGACCAATGCTGGATTGCCGCAGGACGTACTGGACGATCTGGACTTCCTGTATAGCCGCTTTGAGAACGGCATCCTATTGATGGAACTGGCCATTGACTATCCTGACCACCATGACGTTGACGGGTTTCTCAACTGGGTGGAGCAGTTGAGCGTCCCCCAGTTCTTGTTCTACGTACTCGGCCGCCTGGCCACACCTGAGGAGATGGCAAGACTGGAACCGAACGAGGAGTCGTTGCTATCCCTCACCACCCGTGCCTTCCAGGAAGTGTCTCCTCACACCAAGAGGAGATATCGAACGGCAGGGTACCTGGAGCTGTTGGCTGAACCGGAGACATTCAAAGCGAGAATACTGAGACTGTGGAGACGATACTGGACCGTCTACTTCAAAGAGAAGAGCAAAGCATACCATGAAACCTGGGAGGAGAGCATAGCTGAGAAATCGATGGCCTTGTCCCGCCAAGATGCGCAGGAGTTCGCGAGGAAGCTGTCTGGCAAATCTGAGCTTCCTGAGCAGATTCCGCGAGGGTATTCCACGAGGGAGATAGTCTTGGTGCCATCGCATTTTGGCCCCCCTCACCTGATGTTCTACGGATATGGCTCCGTCACCGTGATCTATGACTGTCACTTCACGGAACAGCGCCGGGAGGAGTTGGAAGAGCTCGAAGAGGACATCATCGCCATCGGAAAGGCGTTGGGCGACAAGACACGCTTGCAACTCCTCAAATGGATCGTGCGAGAACCGGAGTTATACGGGCGAAAGCTGGCCAAGATCTGCCACATCTCTCAGCCGTCGGTCTCGCGCCATCTACGAATCCTCAAGGAAGCAGGTCTGATAGAGGAAAGGCCCATGGACAATCACATCGCGTACGAAGCGCGCCGCGACAAGATAAAGAACCTCTCAGCGCAACTCATGGCCTACCTGTACGAACAGGAGCAGCAAGACAAATGACATCGAGGCTCGAGGCGGCTCTGTCGGGCTATCCCAGGCAGTTCTGGGTTCTGTTTTTCGGCACGCTAGTGAGCGCCAGCGGCAACAGTCTGATATGGCCCTTCATGACCATCTACGTTCACGACAAGCTGGGCGTTCCACTGACTGTGGTGGGCTTGGTCCTGGCCGCGAACGCTGCGGCTGGTCTGCTCTCCCAGCTTATCGCAGGGCCTTTGGTGGACCGCTTCGGGAGGAAGATGGCCATGACCGTCAGCCTGGGCACTCGGGCCATCGTCATGGTGGGGCTTGGATTCGCCAACTCCCTCCCCTCTTTCGTCATTCTCATTGTCATCTCTGGGTTTTTCGGTTCTATGTACAACCCGGGCATGAACGCCATGGTCGCGGACATCGTCCGGTCCGAGAAACGAGTGGAGGCCTACGGCCTGATACGGATTGTGTCAAACCTGGGGATCGCCATCGGCCCCGCCATCGGCGGCTTCATCGCCACTCGCTCGTATTTCATCTCCTTCCTGGCCGCTGCCTTGTCCTCAGCTTTGTACTTCTTCATCATCCTGCTCTTCGTCAGGGAGACGCGGCCCGAGATCGGGGACGGCAGCCGTGGTTCCGAAGAGGGGAACGGAGGCTACGGCTATCTGCTGAGAGACCACACCTTCCTGCTCTTTTGTCTTGCCTTCGCGGTGATGGGCATAGCCTATATCCAGATGATGACCATCTTCCCCGTCTATATCAAAGATCAGTACCAGATACCCGAGAGTCAGTTTGGGCTAATCATGGCCACGAATGCAGCCATGGTAGTGCTCTTCCAGTACCCCATAACACGTGTCCTGAGACGCTATCGCATGGGATCCGCCATGGCATGGGGCGCCCTGCTCACCGCCCTGGGCGTGGGAGCCGTGGCCTTCTCCAGCAGCTTCGGCACGTTCCTCTTGAGCATGGTGATCGTGACCATCGGTGAGTTGATCTTCGCTCCCGCCTCAACAGCCTTCGTCGCCAATGTGGCCCCACAGGACATGCGAGGCCGCTACATGGGGGTGTACGGTATGACTTGGGGTCTGTCCTTTGGACTCGGTCCCGTGGTTGGTGGTATGATAAACGATAGGCTAAGTCCCGTCCTCATCTGGCCCGTCATGGCCGCTGTTGGGCTGCTGTCTGCGGCCGCCTTCCTTCCCATCGGAAGGATGCCTACCCACAAGAAAGGGATCGGGGCCACACCTGCTGCTCCAGTTCCAGCTACCCTTGGGGGGAACCCTGACACTCGCGGGGCTGAGGGCAACTCACATGAGTGACAGCCCTTTGCGGAGGTGAGAACACGTGAACGCCATCGAAGTACGCAACCTTCGTCGGGTCTTCCGGGCCACCATCGGCACAATCCGACGACGAACTAAGGAGGTAATCGCCGTTGATGATATCTCCTTCGACATCCGAGACGGTGAACTCTTCGGGCTGCTGGGGCCAAATGGAGCCGGCAAGACCACCACCGTCAAGATGCTCACCACTCTGCTCATTCCCACGCACGGCACCGCCACCATTCTCGGCCACGACGTGGTCCACGGAGCAAGCGCCATCAGACCTCTCATCGGCTTCATCTTCGGCGGCGAGCGCGGCCTGTATTGGCGTCTCTCAGCGAATGACAACCTGCGCTACTTCGCAGACTTGTACCACGTGGATCCCGATGTGGCCAAGCAACGCATATCGGAACTCTTGGAACTAGTGGGGCTCGCCGGTCGTGAGGACGAGAAGGTAGAGGGCTATTCCCGGGGCATGCGTCAGCGATTGCACATCGCCCGCTGCCTCCTCCACGACCCACAGGTCCTCTTTCTCGACGAGCCCACCATGGGATTAGACCCCGTAGGGGCGCGCCAATTGAGGCAGGTGATCAGAAACCTGGTGGCCCAGGAGAAGACGGTCTTGCTGACCACTCACTACATGTTCGAGGCCGATGCCCTCTGCGAACGTGTCGCGGTCATCAACCACGGCAAGATAGTGGCCCTGGACACCCCCGAGGGCTTGAAGCGCCATGCGGAAGATCTCCACATCGTCGAGGTGGAAGTATTCGGCATCGGGCATGAGACGGTGGACCAATTACGGCAAATGCCGGAGGTGGACACAGTATCGGTGGAAAATCGGGACCAGAAGCAAGCCTTGCTGATACATTCGAGGATTGGCTCGGCCATTGTGCCCCAGATCATGCAGAGCCTCGATGGCAACGGCATCAGGCTGGGAAAAGTGACCGTCCGAGAACCGACCCTGGAGGACGCCTACGTCCGCCTGGTGGGAGGAGAAGCATGATAGCGAACCTGCGAGTCGTTCGCACTGCTTTCGTATTGGACATCAAGCAGCAGGCTGTAGACCTGTTCATGATCTTCGGCGTGGTGATACAGCCCCTGCTCATCGCGACCATGGCCATCTACATGCTGAAGGGACAAGACATCTCCCGTGGCATCTATGTAGTCGTCGGCAGCGGCATGACGGGGTTGTGGACCAGTTTGCTTTTCAGAGGGACCTTCGGTATCAATGCCGAGCGGTTCATGGGAACCCTGGAGGGCATAGTGGCCAGCCCGACTTCCTTGGGCACCGTCGTCATCGGCAAGACGTTGGCCAGTGTCAGCGTTTCTCTCCTTTCCATGCTCTGTAGTTACGCTGTGGCGGCCTTGGTGTTCCGCCTCCCCCTGACCATCGCGCAGCCAGTTCCCTTCTTCGCCTCTCTGGTGATAACTATGCTGGCCTTCATATCCTTTGGCCTGTTGATCTCGCCCCTGATGGCGGTCAACCTGTCTCTGACCGGCTGGGTGAACGCCCTGGAATACCCGATGTACATCCTGGGAGGTTTCCTGTTCCCAATCCTACTGCTGCCGGGGTGGACGAACCCAGTCAGCTACCTCTTGGCACCCTACTGGGCAGCCAGAGCACTCCACCTCACAAGCAGCGGAGTGGCTACTGTGCCGGACGTACTCCTGTGCTGGGCCATGATGCTGCTTCTCGGCGGCGCATACATCGCGATCTCCTACCGTCTTTTCACTGTGGTGCTTCGCCGGGCACGTGTGGATGCCACTCTGAGCTTGATGTGAGGTACCTACTGGTATGAAGAGGTTCTCGAACTCCGTTCGCATATTCTTCAGTGGCGCGGTTCTCTCCTACAAGGCCCTATTCCGCTGGTTCAGATTGGAGCCATATCTCGCCACGAAGGTCATAGCGCCCCTCAACCAGATAATGTTCTTCACTTTGCTGGGCACCTTCGCCACCGGCCCCGACACCGCTAGTTTCTACGCCATCGGTAACGCCATACAGTTGACGGCCATGAGCGGCATCTACGGAGTCACCATGAGCATTGGTGGGGAACGCAACGAGGGTACGTTGATCTATCTCTTCGGCAGCCCTGCGAACCGCCTGCTCACCTTCCTGGGAAGATCCCTCGTCCACATACTCGATGGCATGCTGGGAGTAATCATGGGTCTCATTTGGGCTGGTTTGCTTCTAGGGGTTGACTACTCAAAGGCAGATCTGCCACTTCTGGCACTCACCATCCTCATCACCACGGTCAGCACCGCGGGGTTCGGTCTGCTGATGGGCTGTCTGAGCCTGGTGACGGTGAACGTCATGTTCATCAACAACACCGTCTACTTCCTGCTACTGGTCTTCAGTGGGGCCAATGTGCCTCTGGCGAACTTCCCCGTTTGGGTCCAGAGGGCAGCCCACCTGCTTCCGCTGACACGGGGCATCCAGGCTGCTCGCCAGGTCATCGCCGGTGCCAGTTTCGTGGAAGTGGCTCCTCTCCTGGCCGGGGAGATCCTGATCGGCATGTGCTATGTCGCCACAGGCTACCTGCTTTTCAGTTGGTTCGAGATGCTGGCCAAGCGTCGGGGTACGTTAGAAGCCTTCTAGATCACCCTTCCGGGTGTCCTCGCGAGAACTGAGGCTGCGGAGAAGGGGCGGAACTTCCGGTCGGCCTGCGGCAGCCGGCGCTCGGTTGGCGCACAGCCGGGGTTGGACAAGAAACGCGCGGATCTCCTCGCCCAGCCCAGAGGGTTCTATCCAGAAGCGCCCAGGCGAGATCGGGGTTTCTCGCGCCTGGGCGTGGCTCATCCCGACTACTGGGGACAAGGTTGCCCCCGCAGCACGGGCTAGCACCCGTGCTGCGGGAATGTAAGGAGAAAGAAGGATGTCCCAGTCTCCAATTCCTGCCTCAACACGGTCCGTACCGGCGCTGCCAGGAATCGTGAGAACCCGCGTTGACTATTCGCCCCTCGCCCAGACCTTGAGCGGTGCCACGTAGAGAGAGGAGATAAGCGCTCCGTAGCCCCGTCTGGAGGCCACTTCTTCTGCATCCGCGACTTTCACGTCCAGAGCCC
>Ga0114930_10002339_pt1 | contig 17157 bp, 17 predicted proteins | sample AnhtaG_FD_87300 | JGI IMG/M metagenome (GOLD analysis project Ga0114930, IMG submission 87300) | Deep subsurface microbial communities from Anholt, Denmark to uncover new lineages of life (NeLLi) - Anholt_01485 metaG | ecosystem: Environmental > Aquatic > Marine > Oceanic > Sediment | place... | reverse complement strand
CTTCTCTCGGGCGATAAACACTGGGATACAATTGATGAAACCGCAGCCAGCAGTCAGCACCTGCTCAATATACCACTTAGTTGCCTCTTCGCTACCCACCGGCAGAAAGTTAATCACTACATCAGTTTTGGTTTCTTTAAGGATTTTAATGATATCAGCGGTTTGCCCGGGTGCTTTCTGTATTATTTGGGATAGGTATTTACCCAGGCCATCATGGGTCATACCCCGCTGGACTTTGATACCGGTGGTTGGCACCTCGCAAAACTTGAAGGTGTTATTGGGCCGAGTAAAAATCGCCTTGGCTAAGTCCTTGCCAACCTTGTTCTTATCGATATCAAGGGCAGCTACAAAATTGATATCGCTTATGTGATATCCTCCCAGATTAACATGCATAAGGCCGGGCACGAATTCAGTCTCTTTTGCCTTCTTATAATAGTGAACACCCTGAATTAATGATGAGGCACAATTGCCCACTCCTATTACAGATACATTTATTTTTCCCAAGGTTAAGCCTCCTTTTGGTTCTAGCGCAGTTCCTGAGGAAGACTAGTCTAAGGCGAGTCGCCTGTCTGAAGATAAATCATAACCTAAACCGAGCTCCGATGCCAGTCGAATGATAAACTAGTGCTGCAGCTAGACTCAGTTATGTATTATACATGGTTTGTTTTTCATTATCCATCCCGTACTTTCAATAGTAGAAAGCCACTGCCAAAGCTTGCCGATATTATTCTACTTGTGTTATTCTCAACTATCAATACCTTGATAAGGTAAGAAAATGATTTATGATTTTCACACCCATACCTCATCGAGTGACGGTGACCTGTCACCAATTGAGCTAATCAGGCGTGCCTCAGTTAATAACTATCGTGTCATTGCCCTCACTGACCATGCCGCTCCTGGAAGTCTAAAGCGCCTAATACAAGAGACGGTCGAAGTATGTGCTTTAGCTCGGTCATATTGGGATATTTTAGCCCTCCCTGGAATAGAACTTACTCATGTTCCTGCTCAAGCCATTGCCGAATCCGCCAAAAGGGCTAAAGAATTAGGGGCATGGATTGTGGTAGTTCACGGTGAAACAATTGTAGAGTCTGTCGAAAAAGGTACCAATCTGGCTGCACTCCATAGTCCCCATGTTGATATCTTAGCCCATCCCGGTCTCCTAAGTCTAGAAGAAGCCGAATTAGCCGCTAAAAACGGCATCTTCTTAGAAATTAGTGCTAGGAAAGGCCACTGCCTGAGTAATGGGCATATAGCCTCTCTAGCTCAGCAAACAGGAGCTAAGCTCCTGCTAAACTCTGACGCCCACAGCGAACCAGATTTACTCACTGACGAATTCGCCGATGATATTATTCATGGTACCGGCCTGGATGATACTGCCTGCCGTCAAGTCCTTACTATAAATCCCCAGGCATTAATCCAAAAATTACCGGCTAACCGCCAAGGTTGAGAGCCTCCTTTTTCGCACTGGTTGACTATATTACCATTATACGCCAGTTGTCAAGAGTCTTATCTTATATTTTCAATTTTTTGCTGAGAAAAAGATTCAATCGACTATCGGTTATAGACCAGATACAGAAAAGACCTTTTCAGGTTGCCACTGCCCTCTTTCCGGGTTGAAGCTTAGTACACCCAGGAAGCAACCGTCGCCGGTGTAAACGCGGCAACGTTTCTCGGAGTTGGGTGAGGCTGGGGAATGATGTTCCGGGTACTCATCTCCGTGACCGCTGTCGCCGTTGTTCAAAACTAACGGACTGCCATTACTTACCGTACGTGCGGTGGCGTCACTGACGACTATGGCAGTGTAGTTTAGGAGCACCGTATCTATGGGATAAATAAGATGCTGCCAGTATCCATAGCGGAAGGCGTCTTCAAGCTGAGGTAATGAAAGGGCATCATTTATATCAAAAAGGCCGCATCTTAAGCGAATCAGGCCCTTCAAATTAGCCCCGCAACCCAGGGCTCGTCCTAAATCATGGGCCAGTGAGCGGATATAGGTTCCCTTACCACACACTACGTCTATAGTGGCTACAGGTGGTTGCCAGTCTACAAGCTCTAAACTATGGATCTTGGTCGGCCGACTTTTCCTTTCGACCCTGATACCAGCCCGGGCCAGTTGGTAAAGCGGCTTACCATGATACTTTACGGCGCTGTACATTGGAGGGATCTGCTGTATCTGACCGTGGAAGGAAGCGAGTGCTGACTCGAGCTGTTCTCGGCTTATGCCAGAAGGGTCTCGTTTCTGAGTGATCTGCCCCCAGGCGTCATAGGTGTCGGTAGCCACACCCAATTCAATCTGAGCCCGGTAAGCTTTAGTAGCCTCAAATAAAAACTCGATAACACGTGTTCCTTGGCCAAGGCAAATAGGCAGAACGCCGGTAGCCTGTGGGTCGAGGGTGCCAGCATGTCCCACGCGCCGCTCCCCACTCAGCCGTTTCACCAGGGCGACAATGCTGAAAGAAGTCTTACCCTGAGGCTTATTGACATTTAGTATGCCATCCACGGTTAACCTCGCTTAATCAGGAGTGTACTCGGCACGAACTCTGTCGATTAGTTCCTGAAGATGGGCTCCCTGCTCAATAGAATCGTCCCAGTGAAAGCTTAATTCTGGGATGCGTCGTAACCTCAGACATCTAGTCAGCTCATTGCGGAGGAAGCCTGAAGCAGCCGCTAAGGCGCTTAGTATCTTTTGCTTTTCCTCACCACTACTGATACAGCTTACAAAAATCTTGGCATATTTCAGGTCGGGGGAAGTATCAACCTCAGTCACGGCAATAAAGTTGCTGAGTCTTGGGTCTTTGATTTGTCGCTGAAGTAATTGGCTAATTTCTTGACGAATGAGATTATTTACCCGCTCAATACGATGGGTCATTTAATTATTAACTCCCTTCGCTAGCTTTCTCCGTCCTGAAAAATTCCAGTATATCACCAGCTTGGAAGTCGCTGAAGTCTTTGATACCCACCCCGCACTCAAGGCCAGCGGCTACCTCCTTAACATCATCCTTAAAGCGTCTCAGGCTGCTAACTGTAGATTCAGTTAGTATTTGCCCCTGACGCCACACTCTGGCTGGTGCGTTCCGGCTTACTTTACCCTCGGTAACATAGACACCGGCTATCTTCCTCCCCTTCCCGGCGGAGAATATGGCTCGGACCTCAGCTCGCCCGTCTATAACCTCAACATATTTAGGCTCTAACATGCCCTTGAGTGCCTTATCCACATCATCTACCAAATTGTAAATCACGTCGTAGTTACGGATATCTACACCTTTTATCTCGGCTAATCGCCGGGCTCCGGCCTCACAGCCAGTGCCAAAACCGATGATGAGTCCTTTGGAGGCAATGGCTAACATGACATCACCCTCGGTGATATTGCCACTGGCACTATGGATAATTCTGACCTTAACTTCATCCGTGCCTAGCTGTTCCAAAGAACTTCTTATCGGTTCAATGCTGCCTTGAACATCGGTCTTGAGAATAATATTAAGCTCTTTTACACTGCCGGCACTTACTTGGTCAAAGAGATTATCCAGTCTCACTGATTTTGGCTCTCTTTGTATCTCCAGTTGACGCTCTTGAATAAAAGCTCGGGCTTGGTTTTCACTGGCTACAGCAGTCAGGGTATCCCCCACTTGGGGAACGTCGTTTAGGCCAAGGACTTCAACCGGAGTAGCTGGCTCAGCTTTCCTTACTCGCTTACCCATATCGTTAAACATAGCTTTTACTCTACCCCATGTGGTACCGGCTACTGTAGTGTCGCCAAGCTTTAGGCTTCCAGTCTGAACCAGTACTGTAGCTAATGGTCCTTTAGTCTTGTCCATCTCAGCTTCGATAACTACCCCTACTGCCGGTTGAGAAGGGTTTGCCCAAAGGTCCTCTATCTCAGCCACCACTAGAAGGTTTTCCAACAGCTCAGAGATGCCTTTCTTCTCTTTGGCTGAAACTAGGACGCAGACTGTATCTCCTCCCCACTCCTCAATAACCAAACCAGCATCAGATAGCTGTTGCTTAACCAGCTCTGGGTTAGCATTGGATTTATCAATCTTATTTATGGCCACTACAATGGGCACTCCAGCCGCCCGGGCGTGGTCTATTGCTTCCAGGGTTTGTGGCATTACTCCGTCATCAGCGGCCACTACCAAAATGGCGATGTCAGTTACCTGCGCTCCACGAGCTCGCATGGCAGTAAAGGCTTCATGCCCTGGAGTATCCAGGAAGGTAATCTTCTGTCCGTTGACTTCCGCTTGATAGGCACCAATATGCTGAGTAATACCCCCAGCCTCAGTTGCCATTACATTAGTTTGCCGAATGGCATCCAGTAGTCTGGTCTTACCGTGATCAACATGCCCCATAATGGTAACTACAGGGGGGCGTGGCTGCAGGCCACTGCGTTCTTTGTCCTGGAGCTGCCGCTTAATATCACCAATAGCACCAGCTAATACTTTAGCCGTTCGGGGCTTCTGGCGTGCTTTATAACCAAAGTCTGCAGCTACGGTTGCGGCTACTTCATAGTCAATGACCTGGTTAATATTAGCCATAATGCCATTTCTCATCAGTTGTTTGATAACTTCTATGGCACTAATATGAAAAAGGTCAGCTAGTTCCCTCACACTTAACGAGGTTGGGAGCTCAATTGATGGTATCTTCGGTGAGGCGGAACGCTTGCTAACCCTAACGTTGCCTGATTCGCTTGCTTTTGTCATTAACTAGCCCCTTCTAAGTCCACTGTCCGCTTATTCCAAGCTTTTCCCATATCTGATAAGCTGGTCTCGATTACCTTGGGTAATGTTGGTACGCAGGACGTGCTCTAGTCGCCCGCTCTTCAGCCCGGTTTCCCAACATTCCTGTGTCGGACATAAGTAAGCACCACGCCCGGCTCTCTTTCCGGTAGCATCAACCTCTACGCTTCCGTCAGAAATACGTACCAAGCGAACTAAATCCCGCTTAGAGCTTGTCTTACGACAAGCCAGGCAAGTCCGCTGCGGTATATGTTTGACCCTGGAGGCTTGCTGCTTAGCCCTCATCAATTTTTGGTATTTGGTGCACTTTCCTGGACTTCACGCTATCCTCTGCTCTTTCCCGGCCAGGAGCGCCTTTCTTCTTTTTCTTCCTTGATTTGGCTCCAGACCTAATTGGTCTAGTGGTAAAAATGTCCTCGGCAAAGCGAATCTGAGATTTATCGGCTGTTTTTAGTGAGGCAGGAAAAACCCGGTGAGGAATAGATGAGCTATCAAGAATAGGTACAGCCTCCATTTCCTCCGAGACAACCTCCTCTTCAGCCTCAGTTGAAGGCTTTTCTTCTGCCACTGCCAGTGGTTCCAGAGGGGCCTCTTCAAGAATAGGTACGGTCTCTATTTCCTCCGAGACAACCTTCTCCTCAGCCTCAGTTGAGGGCTTTTCTTCTGCCACTGCCAGTGGTTCCAGAGGGGCCTCTTCAAGAATAGGTACGGTCTCTATTTCCTCCGAGACAGCCTCCTCTTCCGTCTCGGCCGAGGGCTTAGCTTCGGCAGCTCTTTCTGCCTCAGCAGTCGAGGCGCTCTTAATATCAACTCGCCACCCGGTCAGTTTAGCCGCTAGTCTAACGTTCTGCCCATCTTTACCAATGGCTAAAGAGAGTTGCTTATCGGGGACAATTACAGTAGCTATATCAGCGTCCAATTCAACACTCAATACCTGGGCCGGGCTAAGTGCATTGGCGATAAGGACAGAGGTATCTGGATCCCACATCACAACATCTATCTTTTCGCCATTTAACTCGCTCACAATATTTTGTATTCTGATGCCCCGTAATCCAACGCAGCAGCCAACCGGGTCAATGCCATCCTGGCGTGCCGCTACAGCAACCTTGCTCCGATATCCGGCTTCACGAGCAATCGCTTTTATTTCCACTATCCCATTAAAAACCTCAGGGACCTCCAGCTCAAAAAGCCGACGAAGCAAATCGGGGTGAGAACGCGATACCACTACCCGAGGTCCTTTGCTTGTCCGGACTACCTCCAAGATACAGACTTTGAGCCTTTGCCCTACCCGGTACCTCTCGTTGGGAACCTGCTCAGATGCGGGCAATACCGCTTCTGTTCTGCCTAAGTTGACGAAGATCTGCTTGGGCTCAAGACGCTGCACCAACCCGGTGATGATATCGTTTTCCTTGCCGGCATATTCCTCAAATATAGCGCTATGCTCGGCATCATGAAGGCGCTGCAGGATAACTTGTTTTGCCGTTTGGGCAGCAATGCGCCCAGCATTACTTGGGGTGGCTTCTACCATAATAGAGTCGTCAATCTGCGCGTCTTGCTTAAATCGGTGTGCTTCAGCTAACGATATCTGATGACGATGATCTGAGGGTTGCTCAACTACCGTTTTCTCAGCCCATACTTCTACCTTGCCGGTCGTAGGACTAATCTTGACCGAAATATTCTGGTTAGGAGCGAAATTATCCTTGCGGTAAGCCGATACTAGTGCTGCCTCTACTGCTCCAATAACCACTTCCTTGGGCAGGTTCTTCTCTGCCGAGAGTTGGGTAATAGCGAGTAGAAAGTCACTCTTCATTTCCGACTAAAACCTCCAACTCGTATTTATCAAGCAATTAAAAAAGTGGGATAAAAACCCACTTTGTCTAACATAAAGTATAGCATAACAGGGATTAAAATTCAACACTAGATTTATGGCTGGTTCATCAGAGGCAGACTGAAGGGACAGAACCTAGAAATCAGAGGCGGTTTAAGCTATAATTTAAGTTGTAATTTAAACGATAAAAGGGTAGAGATTGGATATCGAAAGGTCGAAGGCTTTAGTCATCGGTGAAATAGAGGCTCGCCATCACCAGCTCGGTGAGCTAAGTCAAAAAATTCACTCCAATCCTGAGCTAGGTTTCCAGGAGGTCAAAGCAGCCGATTGGTTAACCCAGTACCTGGAGGAGAATGGCTTCTCTGTAGAACGGGGTATCTGTGAGTTGCCGACTGCCTTCCGAGGGAGCTATGGACAGGGAAAACCGGCTATGGCTATTCTGGCTGAGTATGATGCTCTTCCTGAGCTTGGCCATGCCTGTGGTCATAATCTAATAGCCGCTAGTGCCATTGGTGCCGGAGTTGCTTCTAAATCAGCTATTGACCGGTTTGGGGGCAGTATAATTGTTATTGGTACGCCGGCTGAGGAACTATACGGGGGCAAGGCGATAATGGCCGATAGAGGTGCCTTTGACAATTTGGATATAGCCATGATGGTGCATCCTGGGACACATAATGTTGCTACTACTGAGGCCCTTGCCTGCCAGGCTCTGGAGGTTGAATTCTTCGGCAAGGCGGCTCACGCCGCATCCCGGCCAGAGGCCGGCATCAATGCCCTGGAAGCAATGCTTCAGTCTTTTAATGCCATTAATTCACTCAGGCAGCACATTAAGCCTAAATCTCGTGTCCACGGTATTATTACCGATGGCGGGAAGGCGGCTAACGTTGTCCCGGCTCACAGTGCTGGGGTTTTTCTAGTACGGGCTGAGGATGATACCTATCTCAATGAATTAAAGCAGAAGGTACTGAATTGCTTTATTGGTGTTGCTACAGCTAGTGGGACTCGCTTGGAGTATAGATGGGGAGACATCAGCTATGCCCCCCTGCGTAATAATCTAACTCTAGCCCAACTGTTCAGGCAGAATATGGAGATTCTGGGACGTAAGATGCCACTATCTGACCCCAGTAGCAGCTTTGGTAGCACTGATTTTGGTAATGTTAGCCAGTTAGTACCCAGCATTCATCCTTTTGTAGCTATAGCCCCGGTAGAAGAAGGAGTCCATTCTCCTCAGTTTGCCACGGCTGCTATCTCAGAGGCAGGTATTCAAGGTCTCCTTGATGCTGCCAAGGCATTGGCGATGACTGTTGTTGACCTAGTAGCCAATCCTGAAATAGTGGTTAAAGTGAAAGACGAATTTGCTGGGAAAATAGATGATTAGGATAGAAAAAACCAAAACAGTTAAATTGAGCGAGGAAGCGGATGATAGTTGCCGTTGATGCTGCTGGTGGGGAGTATGCTCCCCATGAAATAGTTAAAGGGGCGGTGAAAGCCGTTCAAGAGTGCGAGGTGGATGTTGCTCTGGTGGGCAAGAAAAGTATACTCCATGTGCTGGCAGGCCGCTATTTAAAGAAACCGGGTCTCACTATCATTGATGCTAGCCAGGTTATTGAGCCCCACGAATCGCCGATGAAGGCAGTCCGCAGCAAGCCCGACTCCTCAATAGTAGTAGGCATTAACCTGATAAAAAATGGCACTGCTTCCGCCTTTGTCTCCGCAGGCAACACCGGGGCGGTAATATGTGCTGCTCTTCTTAATCTGGGAAAGACCAATGGCGTTGAGCGCCCTGCCTTAGTCAGCATCCTGGACATCACCTCTTCTACCCCGGTTCTGCTTATTGATGCTGGTGCCAATGTCGATTGCCGACCAAGCTATCTAGTTCAATTTGCTCAACTGGGCACTATCTATGCTAAGCAAGTTCTCGGAATTAGCTCACCACGTGTTGGCTTACTTAGCAATGGTGGGGAGGAAACGAAAGGTAACCGTTTGATTCAAGCAAGCTATAAACTCCTCAAAAAGACCGATTTAAACTTTATTGGCAATGTAGAAGGCCAAGATATAGTAAAAAGAACCGTTGATATCATCGTTACTGATGGCTTCACCGGGAATATAGTGCTCAAGACCATTGAAGGCCTGGGTGACACTTTCCAGAGCCGGCTCAGCCAGGTTGGGCATGTCTTTTCCAGTGCCTATCACATACAAGGGCGCCTCCTGCTTAATGTAGTCGGATTGAGTTCCTGGGCTAAAAAAATGGACTACCGGGAATATGGTGGGGCATGTCTTTTGGGGGTAAATGGAAATGTCATCATAGCTCACGGCCGCAGTCAAGCTAAGGCTATTAAAAATGCCATTGGTTTAGCCAAACAGACTGTAGAAGGAGACGTCTCACAAATGACTAAGCAGATAATTAAGGAGAAACGTCATGAGTAAAGAGATTGTTGTAAATGACGGTGACTTTGAGCAAACCGTATTACAAGCTGAGACACCGGTACTGGTGGATTTTTGGGCACCCTGGTGCCGACCGTGTCTTATGGTGGCACCAGTACTAGAAGAGCTAGCTGAAGAGTATAGTGGCAGGATAACCATCGCTAAGCTGAATGTTGACCAGAACCCAGCCACTGCTTCCCAATACCACGTAATGTCCATTCCTACCATGATCATCTTCAAAGAAGGGAAGCCCATCTCTAATATCATCGGCTTTAAACCAAAAGAACAGCTAAAACAGGACTTGGATGCTGCCCTCGAATAAGCACATTATTCAAATTACTATCTTAGATGATAGCCGGTGTGAGAAGTGTGAAGCTCAGTGTGGGATAGATTGGTCCTCAGCCGAAGTTATGGCTTCGGCTAAGCAGCAAATTGAAGAACGGTTCGGCGACGGAGTAAAATTAGAATACCTTGACTTATCCCAACTTACAACTGACCACCCCGCATCGGGGTTGACCAGAATAAGCGGGAGCGAAAACTTACCCTTACCACTGCTAATAATCGATGGTGTGCCTAGAATTGCCGGGCAATTTGATATTCGCCTATTGCTTGAGGCCATTGATACGGAGGTAGAAATTAAGCATGAACAGTGAATATGAAGTAATTATTATTGGTGGCGGTCCGGCCGGGCTCACCGCCGGAATTTATACGGCAAGGAATAGGCTCAATAGCCTGCTTATAGAAAAGAGCATGATTGGCGGTCTGATATCAATCGTCGATTGTATAGAGAACTTCCCCGGTTTTCCTGAAGGTATCAGCGGCTTTGAACTGGGTGAATTGATGCACAAGCAGGCAACAAAGCATGGACTGGAAACTTTGCTAGCTGAGGTCGATGGCGTTGAGCTTCAGGGGAAGCAAAAAGTGGTAAAAACGACTAAAGGTAATTTCATAGCTAAGGCACTAATTATAGCTGGCGGCTCGGAGCGGAGTAAATTAGGTGTACCTGGGGAAGAAAAATTTACCGGTAAGGGGGTATCTTACTGTGCTACCTGTGATGCTGCCTTTTTCCAGGGGCTGCCAGTAGCTCTTGTCGGTGGTGGCAATTCAGCAATTTCTGAAGCTCTCCATCTGGCTAAGTGTGCCTCTAAGGTTACAGTTATACACCGCCGCGACCAGCTTCGCGCTAGCCGCATCCTGCAAGAGAGGGCATTCTCTGAACCCAAGCTAGAGTTTCTCTGGAATAGTATAGTTGAGGAAATTGACGGCAAAGATTTAGTCGAAAGAATACGGCTACAGCAAGTGGCGACCGGGGAAAAATCCACCCTGGACGTATCCGGGGTCTTTATCTCTATCGGACAAAGACCTAACACAGATTACCTCAAAGGGATTGTACCGCTGGATGCCAATGGGTATATCATCACCAATGAGAAGATGGAGACCGGGATACCTGGTATTTTAGCTGCTGGTGATATCCGCAGTAACTCTATCTGGCAAGCGATAGCCGCTGCCGGAGATGGGGCTACTGCCGCTATCTATGCTGATAGATTTCTTTCCCAATAACCTCTTACTATATCTTCGGGTGTAGTTTATAATTATAATAAAGGGAGAGTTATGAAGGTTGTTTTCCTCCGAGACGTGCCCAATGTGGCCGAAGCTGGTGAGATAAAAGAGGTGGCTGATGGCTACGGCAGGAACTTTCTTATACCTAGAAAGTTAGCCTTGTTAGCTAAGTCTGGGTCTGCCGGTGTAATACAAGCCCGGCTGAAAACAAAAACCCAGACCGAAGAAGAGCTGCTTGAGTTATCTCATCGTCTGGAAGGTACCGAGGTCGCCCTGAAAGCTCGAGCTGGAGCTAAGGGGCGCCTGCATGGCTCAATTACCAGCGCTGGCATTGCTGCTGAACTGCAAAGCAGCACCGGGCTAATCGTTGACAAAAGAAAGATAGATTTAGACGAGCCTATCCGTCAGCTCGGCAGCTATGAAGTAGCCATTAAATTAGCTAAGGATATAACGCCTAAAATAAAGGTTGTAGTCACTGAAGAGGAGACGGAGTAGAGTGGCTGGTGAAAAAATACCACCACATGATATTGATGCTGAGGAAGCAGTAATCGGCTCTCTCCTGATAGATGGTTCGGCAATTTACAAAATTGCTTCCTTTCTCAATCAGCAAGACTTCTATAGCGAGCGAAATCTTGGGATATATAGGGCGTGCCTAGAACTTTACCACCGCAATGAGGCGATAAATCAAATCACAGTTGCTCAAGAGCTGGCACGACAAGAAAAACTGGAGGCATGTGGTGGTGCTGCCTATTTAAGTCACCTGATATCCATATGTCCTACCTCTCTTGATATTGAGCACTATGCTCAGATTGTTTATCGTTTATCCGTAATGCGTCGCCTGATCAGTGCTGCTGACCAGATTGCAACTATTGGCTATGAAGCCGACCCGAATGTTGATGCCGGCCTTAGTCGAGCCGAGGATGTACTGTTTAAGCTGCGCCATGGGCAGGGCCCCCGGGACTTTATCCATATCCGCCAGGTGCTAGACCAGTATTTTGAGGCCGCTGCTCCTGGTCCAGAAGCAGAGGGCTATACCGGGCTAATCCCCCATGTGCTGTCAGGTTTCGCTGGCCTGGATGAATTCTTAGGCGGATTCCAGCGCTCTGACCTTACTATCGTTGCTGGCCGTCCCAGCATGGGCAAAACCAGCCTGGCTCTTGGTATCGCCAGAAATGCTGCTGTGGAGCAGGGAGCTTGTGTGGCTTTGTTCAGCCTGGAGATGGCACGGGAGCCACTGGTGCTGCGCCTACTAGCCGGTGAAGCCGTGGTCAATTCAAGGCGGGTACGTCTCGGACTTCAAAACGAGGAAGAGGAAAAACGGATTATGGACGCCACCGGCATCCTCTCTGAAGCACCAATCTATATTGACGATACCCCTCAGCTCCGGGTGGTGGAGGTGCGAAGCAAGGCCCGCCGACTCCACTACGAACGTGGCATCAACCTTATTATCGTTGACCACCTGGGACTGATGCAGGGAGAGGGAAGGGGAGAAAATAGGGTTCAGGAGGTTAGCTACATTTCCCGTTCGCTTAAGGCATTAGCCCGTGACCTTAATGTGCCGGTGCTGGCAGTATCCCAGCTCAGCCGAGCTTCAGAGTGGCGGGCTTCACATAGACCGCAACTCTCCGACCTGCGTGATAGTGGTAGCCTTGAACAGGATGCCGATGTCGTCCTGTTTATCTACAGAGATGATTACTACTACACCGAAGATGAATGGAAAAAGGAACACTTGGATAAAGAATATCCACGAGGTATAGCTGACATCATAATTGCCAAGCACCGCAATGGTCCTACGGGACAAATCAACCTGCGTTTCCTGCCCAATATAGCTAAATTCGATAATATTACTGCCCAAGAGCCGAGTTTATTATGAAGCATTTAAACTTCACTTCAAATTCCAGATAGCCAAATGGAAGATAAACATTATTAGGGGCTAAGTCTACTATGGAGCAATTTAAGGGTTTCCCGGCCAAGATGCAGTTTACCTCTATACCTAATCTTTTCTTTAGCTCACTACTGCCGCAAATCGATGACCTCGCTGAGTTAAAGACAACCCTCCATGTTTTTGAAGGACTTTACCGTAAAAAAGGCTATCCCCGTTTCGTCACTTGTAGGGAGCTGCTAAGTAATACCAGCTTGATGAACAGCCTCAGGGAGCTGACGAAGCCACCACCGGAGGCATTGCGCCATGCCCTGGAAATGGCTACCAAGCGGGGGACTCTCCTTCATTTAGTATTGGATAGAGATGGAGTGCCGGAGGATATTTATTTCCTCAATACTGACTACAATAGACAGGTTGTAACTAAAATTCAAAATGGCGAGCTTGCCCTAAGCGGACTGAAAGCCGGGGGACAAGCCTATATTGATACTGAGGAACAGTCTGACATCTTCACCGTTTATGAGCAGAACATCGGCATGCTGACCCCGATGATTGCCGAGGAGCTGCGTGAGGCGGAGAAGTTGTATCCTGAAACCTGGATTAGGGATGCCATTAAACAGGCAGTTAACCAAAACAAGCGCAAATGGAGTTATATTTCAGCAATTTTAGAACGCTGGTCGTCAGAAGGTAGGGGTGATGGAACATATAGGCGAGATTTTGCGAAGAAGACAGACCCAGATAAATATATCAAGGGCAAATATGGACACGTGGTCAGGCGCTGAAGAAGAAAAGCCTTCACCAAGCTCAGCCTGTCCTATTTGCAAAGGGGCAGGATTCGTTCATCCCCGTCTACCCTCGGGGAAGTCTGATTTCAGTCAAGTCATTCCATGCCGCTGCACCCGAGAGGAATTAGAGAAAGAGCGCCAAACCCGTTTATATGGGTATAGCAATCTGGGTTCGCTAAATCGCTTTACCTTTGATAACCTGGTTCCGCAGGGAAGGAGTGGGAATCCGGCCAGCCAGGAGCAATTCAGCCGCGCTTATGAGGCAGCCAGAGCCTTTGCCGCTGAACCCAAAGGGTGGTTAGTGTTAGCTGGTCCCAGTGGCTGTGGCAAAACGCATCTAGCAGCAGCCATCGCCAATGAACGTATTAGCCGTGGTTACCCTGCCTTTTTCCAGGGGGTTCCTGACCTCCTTGACCACCTCCGCTCCACCTTCAGTCCTAACAGCGAAATGCCTTATGATGAGTTCTTTGACCGGGTACGTAATGCCCCTCTGCTAATTTTAGACGATTTAGGAGCTCAAACCAGCACACCCTGGGCTAAGGAAAAATTGGAACAACTGCTAAATCACCGCTTTAATAATGAATTACCTACCGTGATTGTTTCTATCACCCCTGTTGAAGAGTTAGAAGATAGGATACGCACCCGCCTGACTGACCCTAAACTGAGCCAAATATATATGCTCGAGGAAAAATCCCCTGCCTTACTGGAATATAGCTGGGGGCCGGGATTTGAACTCCAGAAAACTATGACCTTTAGTAACTTCGACTGGAAACGAGTTAACCTGCCGCCGGAACAACGCCAGAACCTGGAGATGGTATATCGCGAAGCTATGAACTTTGCCCAATCACCGGATGGCTGGCTGGTGTTAATTGGGGTTAATGGGTGTGGTAAGACTCACCTGGCGGCGGCTATCGCAAATTATCGCTTTCAAGCTGGTAAGCCAGCCTTGTTTGTGGTAGTTCCTGAGTTTCTTGACCATCTGCGCTCCACCTTTAGCCCGGAGAGCAAGGTGTCCTATGACCAGCTTTTTGAAAGAGTGAAGAACACTCCCCTGCTCATCCTGGACGACTTTGGCGAGCAGTCAACCACCCCTTGGGCACAGGAAAAACTCTATAGGTTATCAACTATCGCTACAACGCCCGTCTAGCTACGGTAATTACCACCACTTGCTCACTGGATGAATTTGACGACCCCATCAGCTCCCGACTAGCCGACATTAAAATCAGCAATGTATTAAATATCCATGCTCCTGACTACCGGAGTGATAGAAAGCCTGGCCAGGGTGTTAAGACGAGATATAGTCGTGGTAGGAAAGGGAGTCGGGGCTGAGAAGTGTTAAATAAAGGGTGTTTGAAGGGGCGCCGATTCCTCCAATCAATTATCTTTGGTGAAGAAAGTGGCCGAATTAATTTAAAACTTGCATTGTCAGCAGTTTCTTATTAAAATAAAGTGCTTTTGTCTAAGGATGAGCTTCGCCGATGGTAGACCGTCCTGTTCTGGTATTAAATCAAAGTTATGAGCCGCTTAATGTTTGCCGAGCCCGGCGAGCAGTGGTGTTAGTTTATCGTGGTAAGGCTGAGTTACTAGAGAATGGTTCAGGGTTTATTCACTCAGCCAATCTTATTTTTCCTTTGCCTTCGGTAATCCGGCTAGCTTATATGATTAAACGTCCCCGACCTCAGCCGAAGCTAACCCGCATTGAGGTTTTCAACCGTGATAAATATACTTGTCAGTACTGTGGTAAGGAAATCCATCAACTTACTCTAGACCATGTCATTCCAAGGTACCTGAGCGGTGAACACATCTGGGAAAATTTGGTTAGTGCTTGCATAGCCTGTAATCGGCGCAAGGCGGGTAGAACTCCAAAACAAGCTGGGATGAGATTACTTCGTCGTCCTACCCCACCACGTGGTAACCTCTTTCTTAACATGCCCTATCACTACCGGCAGGCACAGAGCCAGTGGCAAAAATACCTTCCCCAATAAAAATAAGTTCAGCCCTTCCTCTCCTGCTTGTGCTGATGCTCATCTTCAATGGTAATCTTATCGAGAGGCACTTCCATCGTCGCCTGACTTTCCAGCTCGACCAATACTGTTTCTTTCAACAGGTTAACCCCTATCACCTTACCTACCCCTGTGGGTGTGGACACTCGTTGCCCCTTCTTGGGCAATTTCTCCTTCAATTTGCGGTATTGTTCGTTCTCATACACCAGGCAGCACAGCAAGCGACCACAAACCCCTGATATCTTCATGGGGTCGAGGGGCAAATCCTGTTCCTTGGCCATTCTGATTGAAACTGGGTCGAATTCGCTTAGGAAACTGATACAGCATAGAGGGCGACCACATCTGCCCAAGCCGCCTATCAGCTTGGCTTTGTCCCTCGGCCCTACTTGCCGTAGCTCTACCCGCGTTTTGAAACGGTTAGTAAGCTCCCGAACCAGCTCACGGAAATCAACCCTCTCCTCAGCGGTAAAGAAAAAAGTGAGGCGGCTCCTGTCGAGGTTGTATTCAGTAGATACTAATTTCATCGGTAGATTTAGTTCGGCGATCAGCTTACTACACTCGGCTAGAGCTTCTCCCTCTTTATCGACAAGTTTCTGGGCACGCTCGATGTCCTCCTCCTCTGCCTTACGCACAATCGGCTTTAGCTTACCGGTTACCTCACTGGCCAGTACTTGCTTGGGAGCAATTACCACGTGCCCCAGTTCCAGACCACGGATTGTTTGGACAACTACATGGTCATTTGCCTTCAAGTCAATGCCTGCCGGGTCAAAATAGTATACTCTACCCGCTCTTTTGAAACGTACACCGACAATCTCAGGCATACTTCACCTCAAGTCGGGCAGCGATTTTATCACTGCTCCTTTTAGGGATACTGAGCATTAATGCCTCCAGGACCAGCCGTGGATTGGCATTCAGTCTGAGCTGTTCACCGGCTGCCTGAATGCCGCCGATAACGGCTCTTATTTGAGCTAGGCTGTAACTCCGCGCCATCTCAACCAACATGGTCAAACGGTCAACGTTGGTGATAGCCTCACTGTAGTTCGCCTTAACTAATAGCAGGTCACGCCACCAGCTGAGCCACAAATCCAGCGCTTCATAAACCGCCCCCCTTTTTTGGCTGAACTGTGCTGCCAACTGGGCGGCATAATCAAAACGCTCATCATAATCGGCATTAGTGATATCAATTATCCTGTCAATCCTCTCGGCACGCTGTTCAAGCAAGCTAGCATCAACGGCAGCTGATAGTGCCCAACCCAGGCAGCCGCGACAAAGCCTGGCCAAAAGCTTAGCCTTTGGTGGCTCAATGCTCCAGTGACCGCTAAGAGCCGCCTCGACGTCTCCGGTGGTCAGGGGGGATAACTCCAGCCGCTGGCAGCGGGAAACCACTGTAGCTGGCAGGAGCCGGTCGTTGGTGGCTAGCAGGATGAAGATTACCTTGCCCACTGGTTCTTCCAAGGTTTTAAGCAAGCAGTTGGCAGCTTCAATTGATAATTGCTCGGCCTCATCAATAATGTATACTTTATACTCGCCCTCGAATGGCGGTAGGTTGGATGAGTGCTGCAATTGTCTAATCTGGTCGATGCCGATTTCTGTCCTGGGTTTGGTCTCGTCTGAATCCGCATTTTGGGTCAAACCTATAATCTGGACATCAGCGTGCTTGCCTGAAGCTATTTTTTGACATGGAACACACTCACCACAGGGAGGCGTAGCTGCTTCACAGTTCACTGCCTGAGCCAGATTTATAGCCAGGGACATTTTGCCGACATGAGCCGGCCCCACCAAAAGGTAGGCATGAGCCAGAGCCCCCCGCTCCAGGCTACGCTGAAGTAGGGATACAACCTCAGTGTGTCCAACTACCTGCCACATTCTAAAATCAGCCCTTAAGCCTTTCTAATTTTAACCACATGCCCAACGTTGATTATATCTTTACCAACTACAATATAGT
>Ga0114930_10002338_pt1 | contig 17163 bp, 18 predicted proteins | sample AnhtaG_FD_87300 | JGI IMG/M metagenome (GOLD analysis project Ga0114930, IMG submission 87300) | Deep subsurface microbial communities from Anholt, Denmark to uncover new lineages of life (NeLLi) - Anholt_01485 metaG | ecosystem: Environmental > Aquatic > Marine > Oceanic > Sediment | place... | reverse complement strand
AAGTGGTCTTTTTGGGTCAGCCGTTGACGAAAGGGCAGCATCTTGGCATCAAATTGGGCTAACATGCCGGCACAGAGGCCTAGTTCACAGAGCTTGGCGCAGACGTTTTCGAATGCCTCCGGCTTGGAGCCGTGCAGGCTGCTGAGGCCGCCGGGCAGGCCGATGCGATCGAGCCATTGGCGGACCATCGCGCTCTGGAGCAGGCCTGTGGTGAGGCGATCCAGATCGATGCCTGCCGGATCGTCCATCAGTTCGGTGGCTGTGCGGTAGAGGATGGCTGGGCCTCCGTTCTCGAGCAGCCATTGGATCGCTTTGAAATGCTTGTCCACTATGGTGTCTCCCGTACGCAGTCCAGGTGCCAGACATTGCGCGACGCCTGTCGAGTACGACAGGTGGCGTCGCCCCAAAGTGTCTGGCGCCTTACACTTGTACGTATTTGAGGGCGGTCTCGATGGCCAGCCTCCTGAACCTGGACGGTCTGTCGTCTTTGGCCTGGTAGCGCCTCAACAGGGAGGGGCGGATGTGCCGTGCGACGTGGTGCAGCTCCCGCCTGGCCGCGTCGGTGCCAATCTCGTCGAGGGCCAAGATGGTGTAGTAAAAGGGGTGCTGCTTCCAGCGATGGCCTTCCGCTCTATCGCGGCGCAATGTCTCGAAAAAGGCTGGCTCTTGCGCGTCGTATTGCTCAGAATCCACAAGGCGCAGAGTGGGCTGATAGACGGCGTTGCAGCGGGCGCAGCAAAAGCGGCCGGGGGCAGCGTGTGGAAAAGGGTACGCCTCTAGAAAGCTAGCCTTGGCCCGCTGCACGATTTCGACAGATGGCTCTTCCCAATTCAAGAGGAGACGGATAAACTGCACGGCGCTGTTCCACGTGCCTTCGCCAGTGGGCAGCTTGATGTATCTCACCTTGACGTGCTCGCCCGATGCCGCCCTATACCCGCCGGTCATTTCCCGGTCAAAGTCGGTTCGCTCAAAGACAAGCCGTCGAGAGCAGGGATCCTGCCTGGACTCGATCCAATCCAGAGCATCGCGTATCTGCTGTGGCGTATGGGGACGCAACCCGTAGTGGGCTTCTTGGAGCCGATAGAGCGTCTCATAGAGGGATGTCTCTACGAGCACATCCTGGGACCTGAATTCTGTGCCTGAATACATGACGTTTGCCATGTCGGACCTCCTACTATGGCCGATCTAGTATACGATGACATCCTCTAGTTTTCTGGCCTGGTGTATAAACGATGTAAAGCTCACCATCCGATTGGTCCGCTCTCCGCTCGTGCGCAAGTATTCGCTGAACTCTGCTTCTATCTGTTCCAGAGTAGAGGCTCGGAACTTTTCAAGCGTGTCGTAGCCCATTGCAAACGAGCGCCTCAGCGTTTGGCCTGCCATTCCCGTCATACGGCACAGATCGCAACCTTGAACCATCTTGAGAAGGGCTTCTGCCGGTACTCCCGTAGCCTCTGCCAGTTGCGCCCGGCCTTCTGGTGTGGCTCCTCTCTGCAGCAGCTCGGATGCCATCCGGATATCTGCCTTGCGTAGGCTCTTGCCGTGCCCTTTGAGGTCATCCATTGCTTTGAGGATCACGGTCAGCTTTTTGTTCCTGAAATACTTGTCGGCTGATACCATTCCGAGGAATTCCGTCAGATCATCTCGGCCCAAGTGTGAGAAGGCCAGGCGCAGGTGCTGGTCGTCGTTCTCGGAGTGGTTGAACTCGAACCGGCGCAGCGCATCCAGTGTCGTATCCTCGATGCGCTCAATGTCGTGTTCCTCGCGCAAGTAGGTGCAAAACCTGTCGAGGGTCCGATACAGGCGTTCTACCTGCTCTTCCTCATGTGATTTGAAGCGTTTTCCGACAGAGTTGTTCTTTGATCCAGTCAATCAAGTCCTGTTTGTTCATCGCTTCACACCTTTCCCGGTGGACTGATGTCGCCTGATCGGGCGTGGCGTCCTATGCCGTGACGAACTCTGCCAGGGCCTCGAGTCCGGCGGCTTCTGCCTCTCGCGTGGCGCGGAGGACCTGGGCGGTCTCGTGCGCCTTGTCGTCGGCCGCCACGTTGACTTTGCCTTTCCAGTGATTGAGCTGGACACCCTCCAGGTTCAGGTAGGCCGTCAGCTTGCCGATGTGGTGCTGCCCGTGGCGCAGGCCATACGTGAGGCGGTGGTACACGGTTCGGAAGTGGGTCTCTTCACAATGGTCTGTTTCGTTCAGCGCGTCGAGAGTCAGCGCGCCGAGTATCCTCTCTCAAGGTGAGCCTATGGGTTCGCGATGGCCGACAGCGCGGCGCGCAATGCGACAACCGCCGCTTTTTCGTGCTCCAGCGCGGCATAGATCCCGGCCGATGCTTTCTTGCGGCATTCCGGATCGGCCCAACCGACTTTTTGATCGCCGCCATGCTTGTGCACGTAACGTTGCCCAAGCAACTCGTCGAATAGGGTCCACGACGCATCGGCATCGCGGTAGCGCGCTGCGGCCTCCAGTATATGCGATCGTGCCGGATCGTCAAAGAGGGCAGACCTGTCCTCCAGGTAGGCGGCAATGTACCGCCGGGTCGTCCACTGTGGCGTGATCGCGTGGCAGGCATTGTTGCCGAACACAAAGTCCTCTTCCAGGGTCTTTGCCGTGTCGCCGATATCGCTGGCATAGGCCTCGATGGCCTCAAAGCCAAAGAGCGAACCGGCGTACAGCTCTTTGCTCCTTCCCGGGTGCCGATCCGACCACTCGACGATCCACTCCATGACGTGTTGAACCGTCTCGGCGGGCTCCCACTTGGCGATTTTTCCGGCGTAACGTCCACCGAAATTGGACCACGGGCAGGCCTTGCTCAGTTCGTTCACCTGCTTCCAGGTCAGCCAGTCCCCGTTCCACGCGCTGGTTGGCTCGTTTGCCAGAACGTACCACTGCCTGTCCTCCGGCTTTTCTCCCTGGCGATAGCCGGCGACGATGTGGAATTCAGAGTACTCGGCAGCGACGGGCTGTCCCCGGTCTATCGTCTCCTTGACCCAGGCCCATGCCTCTTCCAGGTCTGCGAACACCTGCCACTCGAGCTGGAACCCCGTCGCGCCAGCGATGCGGTCGTGCGCGCCTTCTTGCAGGCTGTACATGGCGACGCAGTGGTTGCGCTTGTAGCCAAAACTGAGCCCTACCCCCGACTCGACGACCAGTGTCTCATAGTCCATATCCCTCCAGCCTGCGGCGCGCATCAGCGTGAGCATGGCGATCACATAGTGGTAGGGCATGGCATAGTCTGCCAGCTTGATCTCGCGGAAATCTGCTATAGCCTCATCCAGCATCTTTTCTTGTACCATAGCGTACTCCTCTGACTAGAGTCCCCGCTCATGCATAGTGTTGTTGGGGCCACTTTGTGCCTTTTCGATCTCATGGATGGCCTCGCGTTCAAGCGGTAGCGCCCGCTCCAACCGTGCGATCTGGTCCGCGCGTATCTCGTCCGTCCACGTCTCTCCCTCTCCCAAGGACCAGGGCAACGGAGCAACGGTGAGCAGGCAGCGTTTTTACACCTACAAGAACGATTTCATTCATGGAATCGCTTCAGCACGGTCAGCGCGCGCAGGGTGATCCACTTGCTCGGTTGACCCTTGGCCTCGATCTCGACAGGCATCGGCTTTTTAGGCACCTTTTGCAGTTTCCACCGGCCCTCTCTGTTCTGCTTGCGCACCAAATAGTCAACCGCCTCCTGCATCCGCGTATCGCGGCACCCGATCCGGGTCAGAAAGAGCAACATGCGCAGCATATCATTCAGGTAGAACAGTGGGAAGCCCAACTGCGTATAGTGGCGTGCGATGGGCTTGTCCAGATCGTGGCTGCGCTTGTAGACGCGATGCAAGAGCAGGTACTCGGCTCCCTCCGCCAGCGCTTGCTCGATTTCTTTGGACCCGTGCGTGGGCGGTACCTCGGCCAGCGCTTGCAGGGTAGCGATCACGCCGTTCATGCACGTGTGATTGCCCCAGCAGTCGGCTTTGTATCGGCCTACCCAGGCTGGTTTGGGAGGCACCGGCACGCCGTCGTCAAAGCGCCGGTAGCGCAGTAGCCACGCGACCGCCTTCTCTATTCGGGGATCGCTCGTATATCCCAGCCGGAGCATGCTCCAGACCATGTTGCCGGTCAGGCAAGGAGTGCCGTGAGGGCCGGCCTCAAAGGGCGCGTCGTAGCGGCTGGAAAAGCCCCCCTCAACGGGGTCTTGCGAGTGTGTCAGGAGAAACTCGGCCGCGCGCCTGATTTGGTCGTCGCTGCCGTCCGCGCCTGGCTCGGCCAAAAGCATCAGCCGCCAGGCCGTCCCACCGTACCGGTCACTGTAGAACCGCTCCGGTGCGCCCCAGTATCCTCCATCCTCCTGACCATCCAGCAAGGCTCGGACAACCCCCGAGTCCATAATGTCCATCCTGGCCTGCACGACATCTGGATCGTCTTTCGGGCGATCCAGTAGCTCTGTGAGCGCCAGGTAGCGCACGGAAGGATTGTCCGGCTCGAGCAGCCAGTTCAGCGGATCGGCCTTGAGGTATTCCTTCCAGTTCGTCAGGATCGCAGAACCATGTCCCGTGGACTCGCCCATCGTCTTGCCTCTGACAATGGCCGCATACTCTTCTGATGAGCCGTTCGAGAACGCAAACTTGTGAGGCGTATTGCCACGGTTCCCGCATGCGATCCGCTTTCTGGCGAGTTCTTGATTCATTTTTGCTTTTTCCTCGAACGCTGCGTCGACCAGGCCTTCCTCTCTCAGCATAGAAACCCAGATGCCGGCCCTCTCGCGAGCGCCCTCGCGGCTATGCACAAAGATGTAACCTGGAATCTCCGTCGCCACCTCGACACCGTGTAGATCGTGGAGCACGCGTCCCAGCTTGCGACAGAGATCATAGGTCTTGGCGCACGGCCCTTCCCGACGAATGATCTCGCCGGGATGGCGTCCACCCACGAGATCAGCATGCAGCCGCTTGAAAAATCACCGTCCGGCTTGTCGTCAGACTCCATCGTTGGATATTACCTCGTCGAACGGCCCATCGACCTGGCCCGCGAGCCGCTTCTTGGCCTCCTCCAGGAATCCTACGGCATTCCTGCGGCATTCCAGCCATACTCCCGCGTTGTAGCGCACGCCCATGTCGGAGACCTTGCCCTCTTGCATGGCGCGGATCCAGTTGTCAAAGCCCTCCAGCCCGGCCCGATAGTGCTCGAAAATCCACTTCTGGGGGTTGGCAGCGTGTTCTGGGGCAAAGGTCAAAACCTGCTTGACCGTCGTCGCGTCGTCGGCTACCTCGCCGGGCCACACACTGTACAGCCTATGGAAACTCTATCACCGGATCTGGGGAGTATTCAGGTAGTGTGTCAAACCGTGTGCAAAAGCGACCGGGTCAGGCAATGTCCATTCCGATAGTCGCGCCGCTCTTTACGCAAGAATCAGTATATTGCCGTCCCCCGACCTTGTTCCAACCCAGCCAATACCGGTAGCTTCTTTGGTTCTCAACCGATCAATGAGCTGCCCGGTATGATGCTGGAGGTGCCTGATATTGTAGAACTGAAGCTCTAGCTTGCTAAAGGGCAACCAATCAAAGCCGGATCCCGCTTCCAGATTCACAGAGGACACTCTTTCTTCGACCTCGTTCTGGCACACGCCGAGATACTCGAGAATATCCTCCTTTGTGTAGGATTCCCCAATGTTCGGTTCCCTGTGCGGAGGCCAAGGAACGGGACCAAGAAACTGATACTCACTGCGGTGTTTACTCCACGGAACGAATGCCTTGTCACAATCCTGCAGATACTTGTGCGTATAAAAGAGAGCGTGATAGGCGATGTGCCAGAACCGATTCTTGTATCCCTGATCATCCCAAAGGGCATCCGTGCACTTGGAGACCGCCTCACCGAGCATTTCGAGAGATGCACGGTACTGCGATTTGATGACCTCTTTGGTAGTCATTTTCTCTCCTTGGTTAACTTGCTGGGCTTATGCGGTCAGAGATACAAGCACTATCGGCGCAACCTGGCCAAAGTGGTCCAGGGCCATCAACGCAAAAAGGGTGATCCACTTGCTCGGCTGGCCCTTGACCTCGACGTCCACCCACATCTGGCCGTTCAGCGACTTTTCGAGGCGCCACACCCCGTCGGCGGTGCGCTTGTCGCGGATGACCTGCAAGGGCTTCTCCAGGGCTTCGCTCATCGGCGCGCCGACGGTGGTCAGGGCGACCATCGCCTCCAGGATGTCCGAGTTGTAGTTCAGCGGAAAGCCAAACCGGGTCCAACTGGGCTTGGGCTCCCGCTCCCCTATGCCGTGTTCGGCCAGGAAGCGCGCTCTGGCTTTATCGCGCCAGGTCTTGGTCGTTTCGCCCTCGGGCAGGTCGGCGCGCTTGGGGGCCTGGGACCGCACAGCCTGCCACGCCTTGCGGTTGCCCGGGACATAGATGTGCACTTGATGGTCGACCAGTTCCTGGACGATACAGGCAATCGCTTCTTCCATCGCCGGGGAGCGCTGTTCGGGCGGCACCTCGCCAAAACAGAGCAGCAGCTTGGGCAGCGCCATGTAGCAGTGCGAGAGCAGGCTGGTGTTCATCGCCCTGCAGGCGATCCCCCCGTCGTCGAGCAGGCGCCGCGCCAGGGCCTCCGTCTCCTCGACGACGACGGGATGGTCCCCATATCCGAGGCGCCGGAACGCCGCCAGCATGCAGGCCGTCATGCACTGGAAACAGTTCGGTCTCACCCATCCGCGCTCGCGCAGCAGCCTCTGCACGCCCCCCGCGATCCGCGGATCGTACCCATCGGCCAGGAAATGCCCCAAATAGACCGTCTGCCAATGCCTGCCTTTGTAACTCCAGAAGGTCCGCGGGCCAGACTGCCAGAACGTGTCGCTGTGCGCCAGCATGCCCTGGGTGACCGAATACGTCATCAGCCGGGCCCTGGCGTCCTGCACCTCGGCATCCGTCTCCGGCCGGTGAAGGAGGCGGGTCAGGGTCAGCAGGCGCACCGGCGGGTTGTCCTCCTGCAACAGCCAATTCAAGATCGCATCTCTGTCCATGTTGTCCTCCTATCGTGTCCGCTCGCCTGGCGAGAACGCGCGGGGCCTCCCCGGAGCGGGCGTGCGCGCTCCACGGATGCACTGCCGCCTGCGGCAGGCGGTGCCTCCCCCGATGGGGTAGTCGAAGCCTTGAATGACGCTAGAACCTAGGTACCCGCCCTGAGCGCCCGCTCGACGTACCCGATCGCCTCGGCATCCTCGGCCTGGTGGATGAGCGGGAAGGTCTGACGCTGGACGTCAGGACGCGCGAACGTGCTGGCATACGCATCCAGTTGGTCCACTCGGGTAAACGTCCAGTCGTGTCCCTAGTCGACACACGATCGACAGACTCGAACAGCCTCTGGACGCCAGCTTGCTCGATCTTGTCCACGGTGGGCAAGAGCCACACCCTGGATCTAGCAGGACGGACCACGTCCTCTCGCAGCCGGTCCAGCGTCCGGTCGTGCTCCTGTCGAATATAGCTATGCTGTAAGGGCCTCAAAAAGTAGGTCCGCATATACTTGTCGTACGGCTACCTCGTACATCCTCCTCCGTCTCGATGCAGAGCACAGAGACAAGCGCACCGCTATCCCGCCGGGGCCAGCGCCTTCTCAACCTCGGTCAGGGCCGCCTTTTCGTGCTCGAGCCCCCCGCGCACTGCGGCAGCGCCGCCTACGCGGTGCTCCACGCTCTTGCGCTTGGTCTCGGGCACACCGTGCCCCAGGTACTTGTTGTAGAGGTCCTGCCAGCTCTCGTAGGCGGCCCGGTACTCTTGAGCTGCGGCGCGCAGGTGCGCGTTCACCTCGTTGGGGTACACCCCCGCCTCGGCCACGCGTCCCAAGTAGACGCTTGTCGAGTTGCGGATCGTCCACTGCCCGTTGATATCGTGACAGGCGACCCAATCCTCGCCCACGTCGGAGCCTTCGCAGGCAGCGGCGTAGGCCTCGATGCCCGCCAGGCCGAACGTGGCTTCACGGAACCTCTTGCGGACGGCTTGTGGCGGTTCCGTACTCCACGCGACGAGATCTTTCATTACGCGCAGCGCGACCCCTTGAGCCGGCTTGGTTTCGACGCGCTCGGCGTGCCGGCCAAGCCGGGCCGCTTTCCATTCCCCGACACGCTTGACCCACTCACCAAATTCCTGCCATGTCAGCCACCGGGCATAGGTATCCGGGCCATCGGCCATAGCATAGACTTTGCGGTCCTCAGCCGCCTCGGCATCCTGGTATCCGGCGAACAAGATGTTCTCCCAGTCCCAGCCCTTGGCCGACTTGGCGGCGTCGACGCTCTCTACGATCAGGTCCCAGGCGCCTTCCACGCCCTGAAAGCCGACCCACTCGTAGCCAAAGCCGGTCGCGTCGGCAATGCGCTGGTCCAGATCGATGCAGGTGTGTGCATATTTGGGCATAAAGTCGCCCTGCTTGAACGCAAACAGCGCCGAGGCGCCGGACACAGCGGCGATCTGGTCAAAGTCGACGTCCCAACCCGCGGCGCGCATCTGCACCAGGTGGAGGGAGAGGTACACGTAGGGCTGCACATACTCTTTGTCGCCGGACACTACACCGTGCTCGCCGATCTTGCCGATTAGCTCCTCAAAGATGCCTGCCACGTCCTTGAGCAGCACTTGAGTGTTCTTGTCACCCATGTTTCTCTCCTTTCATTTCAACGCCTGGACGATCTTCCTCAAGGCCTGCAGCCCGGCAGCTTCGGCACCCTTGGCGGCCTGGAGCGCCTCGACGGCAGCGCGGCTCTTGTCGTCGACCGGGAGCACATCCTCATCGGACGCCTGGTCCGCCCACGGATAGGCCTCCGCAACCTTGTTCAGGTTGTCTGATACGACCTTGTAGTGCGCGAGCGCCTCGTGGAACAGCCCATCGACCCGGCCCTCGAGCCGCTCCCTGGCCTCCTCCAGGAATCCTACAGCGTACTTGCGACACTCTGCCCACACCCCGGTGTTATATCGCATGCCCATATCGGAGGCTTTGCCCTCTTGCAGGGCACGGATCCAATTGTCAAAGCCCTCCAGCCCGGCCCGATAGTGCTGAAAGATCCACTCTTGGGGGTTGCCCGCGTGCTCCAGGGCAAAGGAAAAGGCCTCCCTGACGGTGGTCGCGTCGTCGGCCGCCTGTCCCGGCCCCACGCTGTACACCTCGACGACGCCGATCCCCGTGTCGCCGAGTTCCTGCCAGGGCTTGGGTCCCTTGCCCTGGTCGCAGCCGGGACCAGAATAGTAATAGCCGACGTCGTCATAGCCATAGATCACATAGAACTCGGGTACCTGCAGCTCCCAGCCGTAGCAGGGCTGCCCCTGGTCGATGGCCCGCCTGGCGTGTTCCCAGGCGCGTTTCTGCACCTCGCCAAAGTCCTCGTTTCCCTTGAACCCGAACACGCCGTCGTGCGTATAGCCGATGTTCCTGCCAAGCTGGAAGAGCTTGATCGTCTTCCACGCCGTCGGCCCGCTGGGGCAGACTCCCTCGTGCAGGTTGATCACAAAGGCGTGGCCTGTCCCCCCGAACAGCCAGGCATCGCTGATGTCGATGCCCAGATGGTCCAGACATCCCTTGATACAGCCCAGGTGCGATACCCACTTGGGCGACCATTGAAGGTTTTCCAGCTTTTTCATATGGTTTTCCTTTCGTAGTTGAGCGCGCTCTCGGTCTCTTGAATGGCCTTACGCTCGAGAGGTAGAGCCGCCTCCAAGCGCGTCATCTGCTCCGCGCGCATCTCATTCGTCCACGCCTCGCCTTCTTTTAGAGACCAAGGCAGTGGCGCGATGGTCAACACGCAATGCTCGCTATCTCGCAGTACCTCGCTCGACATTTTCTCGTACAGGCTGGCGGCCTTGAGCAAGTGCTCGGCAGTCTGGGCCCTGAATTCGTCGGCAACGTCACCCAGATACTTTGCAGCCGCCCCCCGGTATTGTGCGAGGCACTCATAGATCCACGAGTTCCCCAGCATCGCTTCCGTTTGCGTCTTTTCATCCGCTTGCTGCAATGCCCTCAGTTGCTCAAGATAAGCGTCCCATGCCTTAAAGCCCACGTGATAGCCTTCTGCCTCCTGTACTTGGGCCATCTCGACGGCTTGTCTCAGCGCGCCCAAAGCCAATTCGCGCTTTGAAGGCATTTCTTGCTTTGGTTCTGTGAACACGGCAATGCCCCAGGGCCACTCTGTTTCGACAAAGGTCTTGTTGCCAGCGTCGCGCATCGGATGAAAGCAGATCCATTCCTCGCCGCCTTTTTGGTAGCCGACGATGATGCCGTCTTCTTCGCTGCCGTACTGTACCGGCACGCCGCGCTCGATGCTCTCGACCAGGGCTTGGCGCGCTTCCCCGACTTTGCCAGTGTCTTCCGGTTTTACCTCGAATATTCTCAACTTCCACGGCAAAGCCTGTGATGATCGACGATGGCATTGATAGCCACAGAACGAATGCGGCGAACTGGGGCAAAGACCATCCTTGGAGACCTGCATCCGAAACGCCAGGCCGGATACGCCGAGCAGATACTCGTAGCTGATTTTCTCGCCGATGGCCTCCATCACTGCCGCCTGCGCCGCGTGGACCGAGCTTTCCCTGTCACCAACGAACCACCCGCTGACCTCTTCGAGCCATACGCGATCTCGCTCACGACAGACCTTTGTTTTCACGTCGCTGCCTCCTTCATACGCTTCAGACGGTTGAAAGCCTCTGTGTATTCGTCGTTTTGCGCCGCCCATTCACTCAGCCGCTCGCACGCGAAATCACTGCATTCCGAGCAAGACGCCAAGCCTTTGTCGTCAACACAACATTTGAGAATCCAGCAACTCGACGACCAATGTACCGAACGATCTCCCCGACAGCCCTTACAGTATGGGCCGCGCTGCATAATCTCGGGTGCACCCTCATTTTCCACGATCCAGCCCATATCCTTGAACCACCCCACGAGACCCTGAGCGGCATCGATATCTGTATCGGCTTTGAGAAGGGGACAATGGGTGCAATCAATGCCACAAACCGCAATCATTCTCTCACTCATCAGATACCTCCTCATAGCTGCATGGACGTTCGGTGACGGACAAGGCCGCCTCCAGCGCGCCGGCAAAGGTGCAGGTCGCCGTGGCTGGTGCGCACCAACCACGGCGACCTGGACTCGGACTCGGCAAGAGGAGGAACACCCTCGATCCATACCTTGCCTGCTTGCTTTTTGACGCTCATAGGGGACCTCCCTTATCTCACGCCGACGGTCTCCGTCGGCCCTTCGGCGAACTCTGGGCAGGCAGCGGAAGCCGCCCTCACGCAGGGGTGAGCACGCGAATCAGCTTAGGTTTGGCAACTGGGGCAAAGATAGCACGCGCCACCAAGGTATTGAATCTTTTCGATCGGCGTTCCGCACGCAGGACAGGGTTTGCCCTTGGTTTTGCTGTCGAGGATGCGCACGTACCCACCGCGGCTGCCGTACAGGTCGTATTCGGAGCTTCTGCCGCCTAGTTCGATCATCTTGTTGAGCGTGCCTTTGAGCGCATCGTAAAGCGCGTGCTGCTCGCCTTCATCCATGTCGACAACTCTGCGCCGTGGGTGGATTTTGGCCCGAAAGAGAATGTCTTGCAGACATCCGTTGCCTATGCCCCACACACCCGGCTCGGTGATCATAAAGTACTTGATGCTCTTGGAACTTTCGGGATTGACTTGCGCGAAAAGCTGCTGAAAATAATCCAGCGTAAACGCATCGTCCAACGGCGTAATCCGGTCTTCCTTGACGTGGGCATGCTTGTCCGCTTCTGATGCAGGCAACAGTAGGGTATTGCCCCAGCCAGAAACGGTGACGGTCAAAGAGGTACCGTCCTCAAAGTGGAGCAAGAGATGGTACTTTTTGGGCAGTTTGCCTTCTTTCTCGTGAAGCAGAATGCGTTCACCGCCGCACCCGAGCACCAACTTGTGATCCTTGCCAATCGCCGTCAGAATCGACATGCCATGAGCGGTTGTTCTACCTATCGTCTTGCCTTGAAAAACGGCCTCGTATTCTTTTGACGAGCCGCTGGAAAACGCAAATCTGTGCGTCGAGTTGCCTCGATTGCTATAGGCAATTTGCTTTCCTTTGAGGTCCTTTTTCATTTGTCGCGCAATGACCAACGCTTCCGGTAGTTCAATCATTTTGTTTTCTCCTTCCTGGCGGACAATCTTGGGCTCCATACACCATCCCCTTTGCCCTAATGCTACGCCAATGCCCGCTCGATGTGATCGGCGGCTTGAGCATCTTTGTCGCATGCTTGCAAAGCAGCCTCGGCGATCTTTTGACGCGCGACAGGATCGGCCAAGCGACGCAGTTTTTCATCATCACCAGGCGGGATATAGCCGCCTGTGGCCTCGTGCATCTTGCCCAGGCAAGCACCTTCCTCATCATAACACTTGGCCGCAGCTTCCAGTTCGTCTGCCATAGCAGGCTCATACGCCGCGATCTCTCGTAGGAATGTAGCCGCGTGTCCACGTTCCGAGACCATACACATCGCATCGTATTGCACCATTTTGCGTTCGGAGAGAACCCCGATGTCGTCCGGAAAATCCTCGTCGCGCCGCATCTCACTCGGCCCAGGCTTCATATGCCCCTAGACCGCCATAGAACTCGTTCACCATTGGCGTGCGCACAACCTTGAGCGCCCACTCCAGCGCCCCGCGCAGCAGCCAGATTTGGCGTACATGTGCGGGGGGCGAAACGCATGCACGGGCTTCTCTAGAATGTATCCACGATCCCCCGCAAGCACCCCAAGCCCTTGCCGTCCGCCACGCCTGCCTCGCGGACGATCGCCGCAGCCTCGGGACTGGCAAACGTCGACTGCCAATCAGGTTTCTCCCGGCCCGGGTGCAACTCGATCAACGCCCTGAACTTTTCGCACACCGTGGCATAATGCGCCGCCGCCTGAACCAACAGGGCGTCGCACCGGCCCGGCTGGCGCGACCTGACCTCGTCCAGGAAAGCAACGGCCTCTTTGCGGCACTCGAGCCACAACTGGGCGTTATAGGTGTGATGATCGCGCTTCGCCGTGCCGTCTTCCAGCGCCTCGGCCCAGTACGCAAAGGCCGCTGCCCCGGACCGGGCCTGTGAGTCGATCCACGCTTCCTCATCCGTGGCGTGCTTGAGTGCCAGGGTCAGCCCGTCCTTGACCACCTTGGCGTCGGGCGCTGGCTCGCACAGCTCCACCGATCTCACTTCCAGGACCGGCACAAATTGGTCGCCGAGCTTTTGCCAGGGCAGCGGGCCGCCTTCCTCCCAGCCAGAGTAATAGTACCCGACGTCGTCATAGCCATAGATCACCCAGTAGCCGCCGTACATCGTTTTCAGCTCAAAGCCAAAGCAAGGCACGCCCCGATCGATGTTCGCGCGGACAAAGTCCCAGGCTTCGCGCTGCTTCTCAGCAAAGGTGTCCTCCGCCTCCTCCTTCCACACACTGAAGCCATTGATGGTGTAGCCCAGATTGGGTCCCAGGTCGAATTGCGGCTGATGGTCCCACGAGTCAGGACTGCTGACATCGACCCCCGGATCGAGGCTGATGATGAACGCGTGTCCTGTGCCGCCATACAGCCACGGGAACGAGATCTCGCGTCCCAAGTACTTTAGGCAACCCTTGATACACCCCAGCCGCTCGACGTATCGCTGCCGGATTCGCAAGCCAACCAGCTCGTTCATTGCGCTTCTTTTCCTTTCTGCCGGGCCTTGATCGGAAAATAGATATGCATAGGAGAGTCTCCCGACGTTGTATTCGGCCGATGAAAGTCAAATCCAAAGGCAGCAACGTCAAGTTCGTACGGCGACGACGGCAGCCATTCCTTCCAAATGGTTCCATACGTAGGGCCAAGGGTCTTGAGCGTGCACTCGAACACGGCATACTGTGCCGCAGGGAGCTCGCGCACGACCAGGCACTCAGGCACGGCGTCTACGTCCTCCACAGCCATGCCGGCCAGATAGTCCAGCGGCTTGGCGTGATCGGTGCCCAGGTAGACGCCATAATACGACTGATCGACGCTCAGCGGCTGGATCTGGTCGTGGTATGACATAAACTCTTGCCACAGGGGACCAGAGTTCTCGGCTGCGCTGGCGAAATGTTCGACGACGCCTAACACGGTGAACGCATCCCGGTTAACGCTTTTGGGTTCCACTTCTTTTCTCCAAGGTCTAGACCGATATCATCGGCATAATGACGTGCACAAAATCATCTGACCCCATAGGCCGGATGACACCTGGCCCGGTGGGCACCGTAGTTTCCAGCACCACCTGGGCGCTGCCCATCACTGAAAGCACGTCCATCAAGAACCGAACGCCGAACCCGAGCCTGATCGGCTCGCCCTCGACGCTGGCGTCAAGTTGACCAACGGTAAGCGTTCACGTGGGGGTCAACAAACCGGGCCTTTCGCACGGGAAGACCACTTGCAAGCAATACAGGACTTGAGAATCTGGATCTGGAGTGCAGGCGCAAGCCTGCTTCAGGACCTGAGAATCTGGATCCGGAGTGCAGGCGCAAGCCTGCTTCAGGACTTGAGAATCTGGATCCGGAGTGCAGGCGCAAGCCTGCTTCAGGACTTGTAAAGGCGGACTAGCGTCCGCACTCCAGCGGCTTTTCCCATCTACTGATACTACTTGTTGTGGAGTGCCAAAAGCCCGGTTTCTGGTCTACTCTGAACGGATACCACCAACGTTGTCTCCCATCTCTGCGCTGGTATCCGTTATCTTGGCGCTGGAATCGTCGCCTGGCTCGATGGCCAGATGAGCGCGGTTTTCTCCGTGCGCTCTGCGCCTTTGTGGTTACTTACACATAAATGCGGAGCCAGGTTGCCGTCGGCGACGAACGCCCCAAACGCGGATATGTCGGGAAAGACGTGCGTGGCTGTAGCCCACAGCATCCAGTTGCTGTCCATCGGCGAGATGACAAACACCGGGTTTCCGGCCTCGTAGGCTCGCCACACCTCCAGCGCGGTGCCCATGCTGGCCTCAGGCAGATACGCCACCAGGACGTCCGCCGCAGCGGCCTGGTCCAACGAGGCCAGGAACGTCTCTACCGCGTGCTCTCGCGTATAGCTCACGCTATCCGGATGAAGCCTTACTGGATCAATGATCTCGACTTCTGGATGGTGGCGGCGGACGATCGCTGAGATCTCGTCCCGATAGTCCTGGTCGTGGACGCCCATCTCGCGTTTGGACCCCTGCATAATACCGCCGATGAACAAGCGTACGCAACAGGAAGAAGCATACGCGCCCCGCGCGCGAGCAGGACGCGCGCAATGAGACCGCTCGTCCAAATGCGCCCCCTAGCCCTCTGGTTCCGCTTCTTTCTGATCAAGCTCGGCTGCCCCCGGCTCGGCCTGGATGGGCGGCAGCGTAGGCAGGTCGTTGGCCTCACGAACCAGGTTTTCGATCTCGCGAAGCAGAGACGGGTCCTGGCGTAGCACTATTTTGGTGTTTTCGCGACCCTGGGCCAGGCGACGGTCTCTGTACGAATAGAACGATCCACGCTTCTGGATAACGTCCATAGCCACGGAAAAGTCCAACACGTCGCCGGCCCGAGAGATCCCTTCGTTGTACATGATGTCGAATTCGGCCACGCGGTAGGGGGGGGCGACCTTGTTCTTTTTCACGCGCACGCGCGTGCGGTTGCCGATGACCGTGCCGCTCTGCTTGATCGCCTGGATGCGGCGGATGTCCAGGCGCACGGAGGAATAGAACTTGAGGGCCATGCCCCCAGAGGTCGTCTCTGGATTGCCAAACATCACCCCGATTCTCTGGCGCAACTGATTGGTAAAGACGACGGCAGCGTTGCTCTGCTTGATCGCGCCACTCAGCTTGCGCAGTGCCTGGCTCATCAACCGCGCCTGCAAACCAGGATGGCTGGCTCCCATCTCCCCCTCGATCTCTGCGCGGGGGACCAGCGCGGCAACCGAATCAATCACCAACACGTCGATCGCCCCCGACCGGATCAACGCTTCGGCGATCTCGAGCGCTTCCTCGCCCGTGTCGGGCTGTGAAATGTACAATGCATCCACGTCTACGCCACACGTTTCGGCAAAGGCGGGATCCAACGCGTGCTCAACGTCGATCATGGCCGCCGTGCCTCCCATCCTTTGCGCCTCAGCGATAATGTGCTGGGCCAGCGTCGTCTTGCCCGACCCTTCCGGGCCGTATATCTCGGTGGTCCGCCCTCGGGGAACGCCGCCCACGCCCAGGGCGACGTCCAATGAGAGGGATCCGGTGGGGATGACCTGCACGTTGAGATGGGAGGCCGTGCCCAGTTTCATGATTGCCCCATCACCGAACCTCTTGTGTATGGATTCGATTGTGATTTCCAGTGCCTGCTCACGTCCACGCTTGGCCATGCTTGATTTACCTCCATTCGTATGTTGTCTGATTCCAATAGTAGCACAAATGTTCTAGTTTGTCAATTGCGAGTTGCGTCGTCTGTGGTATAATCTCTCTGAGTGGGCTCCAGCCTGGTTCAGAGGCTGCAAGTATGTGGCGGCCGGCGCTGATTGCACGGTATACTCGAGAGGACAACGATGCAAGAGATAGAAAATCCCAGTGAGGCCAGATCAGCGTTTCGATATCGGATCCAATTCGCGTCCCCCAGAAAGACAGTCCAGGTGCGACTGGACGATGGGCGGATCCTGGAAGGGCCAGTGGGCACACCACTAGAGGCATTTGTCGCAAAAAGTACGCAGCCCGACGAGCCCCCCATCGTGGCCGCGCTGGTAGATGGTGAGTTGCGCGAATTGACCTATCGGATCACCGAGGACGTTGACGTGCGACTGTTGTCCAACGCGACCAGCGACGGCGAACGTATCTATCAACGCTCGCTCATCCTGTTGATGCTTGCTGCCACGCGCGAGCTGTACCCGGAGGCACGCATCACGGTAGATTACGCGGTAACCATGACCGGGCTGCTGTGTGAGGTACATGGACGGCCTCCGTTCACGCCAAAGGAGGTCAACAGGATTCAAGCCCGTATGCAAGAGATTGTAGACCAGGATGAACCAATTGTCAAGAGACAACTCCCTCTGGACAATGCTATCGCCATGTTCAGGGCGCGAGGGTACGAGGACAAAGTGCGTCTACTCAAGTACCGACGTCGAGACTATGTTGTCATCTACTCGCTGCGTGAGGAAAAGGACCACTTTTACGGCTACATGGTCCCCTCGACAGGCTACATCCGGTACTTT
>Ga0114930_10002336_pt1 | contig 17168 bp, 15 predicted proteins | sample AnhtaG_FD_87300 | JGI IMG/M metagenome (GOLD analysis project Ga0114930, IMG submission 87300) | Deep subsurface microbial communities from Anholt, Denmark to uncover new lineages of life (NeLLi) - Anholt_01485 metaG | ecosystem: Environmental > Aquatic > Marine > Oceanic > Sediment | place... | reverse complement strand
ATACCTGGACCTGGACCACAAGTTAAGCCCCCAAGAAGAGGAAGCCTTCTGGCGTCTAGTGGAACGCCGCTTAAATGGCGAGCCTACAGCCTATATAACCGGAGACCGCGAGTTGTACGGGCGTGATTTCCATGTCGGCCCCCGCGTTCTCATCCCCCGACCGGAAAGCGAACTACTGGTAGAAACAGCCCTCGGTCTGGCCCAAAATCACCCCTTGTCTACCATAGCTGAGATTGGCACCGGCTGTGGGGCTATCGCCATCAGCCTGGCGCTTGGCTTACCCCAAGCCAAGATTTACGCCACCGATATATCAGCCGCCGCCCTCGAAGTTGCCTCACTCAACTGCCAAAAACACGGAGTAATAGATAGAGTCCATCTCCTCCAGGGCGATATGCTTGACCCCCTGCCCCAGCCGGTTGACCTGATAATAGCCAATCTGCCTTATGTCAGAGAATCAGAATTAACTGAAACGGGGTTCGAGCCGCGGCTAGCGCTTGATGGCGGCTCAGACGGAATGGAAAGGATACGCCAGCTATGCCGCCAGGCGGGTAGCAAACTATCAGCCGGCGGCTATCTGCTCCTGGAGATGGGAAGTGGGCAGAGAGGCACAGTAACTAATTTCTTACACTCCATCTTCCCCGGGGGCAGAATAGAGGTCGTGCCCGATTTGAGCGGCATAGAGCGGGTGATAAGCTTCAGCCCCATCGCCAGCAAACACAGGGTGGCCAGATAATGGAGTCTAGCTCTGCCATGGTCTCGGCAATACTCCTGGCTGCCGGCGAAGCCAAGCGCATGGGCAAGCTCAAACAACTAATGCCCCTGGGCAGCAGTACTATGGTGGAACAGACCATAGATAACCTTTTGGCTTCCAGGGTAAGCGAGGTCATCGTGGTGCTGGGCTATAAAGCCGAAGAGGTGATGAAGAGAATAGCCAGTAAACCGGTCAAGATTACAGTAAACCCCATGTACTCCCAGGGGATGGGTACCTCCATAGCCGCCGGACTGAAACTGGTTGATAGCCGAGCCGTGGCAGTTATGCTCGCCCTGGGCGACCAGCCATTTGTTGATAGCCCGACCATCGATAGGCTGATAGAGGAATTTCAGGCTCATGACAAAGGTATTGCTATCCCCGCCTATCGGGGCAGGAGAGGACACCCAATTATCTTCTCCATAAAATATAAAGCGCAGTTATCGGTGTTAACCAGCGATATCGGCGGCAGAGAGATAATCAAGGAGCACCCCGAGGACGTCCTAGAGGTAGCCGTTGACTGTGAAGGCATTATTATAGACATCGACACCCTGACCCAGGGTTCAGCTTGACACATAATCGCCCCGATGCTAAATTAGTCAATTGGACTTTTTACTCAATGTTAAAGACAAGTGCTAAACGGAGGAATAAGCGTTATGAACATGATTGTCTGCATCAAACAGGTGATTGACCCTGAGGCACCGCCTGCCAGCTTCAAGATTGACTCTTCCAGCAATAAAGTAGTGCCACCAGCGGGGGTATCGCCAGTGATTGACCCCTATGCGGAATATGCGGTAGAGGCAGCTTTAAAATTGAAGGATGCCCTGGGGGGTAAAATCACTGCCCTGAGCCTGGGTACAAACCAGCTCAGGGACATAGTAAAGAAACCGCTAGCCATGGGGGCGGATGAGCTTATCTTATTAGAGGATGAGGCCTTTGATGAGGGTGATAGCTGGTCAACCGCCTACGCCCTGGCGATGGCCATCAAGAAGATAGACGAGTATGATATCATCCTCTGTGGCCGGGAGGCCTCCGACTGGAATGCTGGACAGGTTGGCTCAGGCATTGCCGAAATACTGGGGCTACCCAGTATAACCCTGATCAAGAAAATAGACATCACCGATGGCAAGGCAAAGATAGAGCGAGCCACCGATGAGGGGTATGAGGTGATTGAGATATCACTACCCGCCTTGTTTACGGTAAGCCATGAGATTGGTGAGCCCCGCTACCCCACCATAAAGGGGATTATGGCCGCCAAAAAGAAGGAGCCAATTATCTGGAAGCCAGCCGATATCGGCGTCGAGGCCTCTCAGATAGGCGCTGCCGGCAGGCACAGCAAGCTGCTAAAATTATTCCAACCAGTTCGCGAAGGAAAATGCGAGATTATCGAGGGAGAGAGTCCGGAGGAGGCAGCGGTTAATCTAGCGGTAAAACTGCGAGAAGTCAAGGTATTGTAAGGAGATAAATCAATGGCTGAATACAAAGGAGTTATGATTTTTGGTGAGGCTAAGGAAGGCAAGCTGGCGTCAATCGCCACCGAGCTACTGGGCGGCGGTAGAAAGCTGGCTAGCGACCTGGGACAGGAATTATCGGCGGTGCTGGTGGGCTGTGGCATCAGTAGCTTAGCTCAGGAAGCCATTGCCTTTGGCGCCGATAAAGTATATGTCGTCGATGACCCACTGCTCCAAGACTACCAGACCGATTCTTATGTCTCAGTTATGGAAAAGGTGGCCGGTCAGGCGATGCCACAGGTTATCCTTATGGGGCAGACCTCTACTGGTCGTGACCTGGCGCCCAGGCTGGCTTTCAGACTGAATACCACCGCCTCTCTGGGCTGCCTGGAGCTGGCTATTGACCCCCAGTCAAAGCTACTGTTGCAGACCAAGCCCGTCTACGGAGGGAATGCTCAAGCCGTTTTCGTCAGTGAGTCCTTCCCCCAGATAGTTACGGTTAGAGCCAAGGCAATGACGCCCCAGGAGCCAGACAAGTCAAGAAAGAGCGAGGTCATCAAAATTGACGCCGGTCTTGACCCCTCGGCGATAAGAACCAAGGTGGTGGAGAAGGTGACAGAGAAGGTAGAGGGGATAAAGCTGGAGGATGCCGAGGTGGTAGTAAGCGGCGGTAGGGGCATTGGCAGTGCTGAAGGTTTCGAGCAGTTAGCGGAACTGGCTAAGACGCTGAAGGGGGCAGTAGGCGCTACCCGACCTCCCTGTGATAATGGCTGGGTGCCAGCCGGGGCGCAGATAGGGCTTACCGGTAAGATTGTTACTCCTGAGCTCTACATCGCCGTAGCCCTCTCTGGTTCCAGCCAACACATGTCCGGTTGCTCCGGCGCCAAGACTATAGTCACCATAAATAAAGACCCGGAGGCAAATATCTTTAGAGAAGCCCGCTTCGGCGTGGTGGGTGACTGGAAAAAGGTGCTGCCCGCCTTCGCCGATAAGCTTAAAGAGCTTCTGGCAAAATAGGATTAAGCCTTCTCGGCTTGCCGTTCAGCAACAATCTTCTTGGTGAGGTGAGCCGGCACCTCTTCATAATGGCTAAACTCTGCCTTATAGCTACCTCTACCCTGGGTTATTGATTTCAGGTCTATGGCATAGCGCAAAATCTCAGCCAGCGGCACCTGAGCCTCAATAACATTGAACCCGCCGCCGGGGTTCATCCCCTGCACCCGCGCCCGCTTGGTATTAAGGTCGCCAATAATATCACCAGTAAAGTCCTCAGGGACGGTCACCTCGATATTCATTATTGGCTCCAGCAGGATAGGTTGCCCTTCGGCCAGTCCTTTCTTGAGTGCCCCCGCCCCAGCAATCTTGAAGCATATATCTGAGGAATCAACCGGGTGGAAGCTGCCATCGTAGACGGTGGTCTTTAGGTCAATAACCGGGTAGCGGGCCAAAACCCCTTCCTGCATGGCCTCATTAACCCCCTTTTCCACCGATGGAATATAGTTCTTGGGTATACGGCCACCCACTACCTTATCAGCGAACTCATGGCCGCTGCCACGAGATAGAGGCTCGAGGTTCAGAAGGACATGCCCATATTGACCATGCCCACCAGTCTGCTTTTTATGCTTATACTCAGCCTTGGCGGGCACGGTAATCGTCTCTTTATAGGGAACCTTGGGCGTTTCCAGCTTTACCCCGACACCGAACTTTCGCAGCATCTTCTCTGCCGCCACCTCAACGTGGGTCTCACCAATTCCGGATAGAATGGTCTCGTTGGTATCAGCCTCCCGATGCACCTCCAGGGTGGGGTCTTCTTCCGACAATCGGGATAGCGCCGCTCCCAGCTTATCCAGGTCAGCCTTGGTCTTGGGATGCACCGCCAGGCTAAACGCCGGCTGGGGGAACTCTATGGGGGCAATCTTCAGCGGTTTATCCTGGCTACATAAGGTATCTCCAGTGTTGGTCAAGGCCAATTTGGCTACCGCCCCCATATCCCCCGCCCCGAGCTGGGCTACCGGCTCCTGGTTCTTGCCCCTCAGCACAAATAGCTGACCGATGCGCTCCACACCCTTCCGGGTGGCATTCCACACCTGCGAATTGCTATTAATAGCGCCGTTATAAACCCGGAAGTAGGTAAGCTTACCCACATAGGGGTCGGCGCTGGTCTTGAACACCAGAGCCGCCAGCGGGGCATCCTGACTGGGCTCAATCGTCTGTTTGGTTGAATCGCTGATAGTTACCACCTTCCGCTCTTTAGCCGAGGGCAGAAAGTCACATATGGCATCCAGAAGGAGGCTAGACCCGATATTCTTCAGCGCCGAGCCAGCCAAAACGGGCACCACCTTGCCGGTTACTACCGCCTTTCGCAAGCCACCGCTCAGCTCCTCCTGACTGAGCTCGCCACCTTCCAGATACTTCTCAATAAGCTTATCATCAACCTCAGCTGCTGCTTCAATCAGCTTCTCCCGATAAGAATCGGCCTGGCTTTGAAGGGAGGAGGGGAACTCCACCTCCTCGGCTTCAGAGCCGGTATAGGCTTTCATGGTCAGCAGGTCAACTATCCCCCCAAAGCTGTCCTGGGCACCTATGGGTAACTGCACCGGCAGGCATCTGGGGCCGAATTTAGCCTGAATCTGCCCCACCGTTTTATTGAAGTCGGCATTCTCACGGTCCATCTTGTTGATAAAGATAAGCCGGGGTAGCTCAGCCTGCTCACTGTAAGACCATACCTGCTCCGTGCCCACCTCAACACCAGAGGCAGCGCAGACCATAATTACTGCCCCTTCACTGACTCTTATTGCCGCCTTGACCTCACCGACAAAGTCAGAATAACCAGGTGTATCTATAAGGTTGACCTTTGTCTCCTTCCACAGGCAGGGAAGCAGAGAAAGATTGATACTAATCTGGCGCTTTGCCTCGTCGGGGTCGTAATCTGAGGCAGTAGTCCCATCCTCAACCTTGCCTAACCGGGTAACTTCTTTAGCCGTAAATAGCATTGCTTCTGAGGCTGAGGTCTTGCCAGCACCACCGTGAGATAGTAAAACAACGTTTCTAATGTTCTCTAGCCCATATTGTTGCATGTAATCACCTACTCCCTCTAGCTCATTTCACCATCACCATATTATAATCAGAGCTTGTTAATACGGCAAGTTATCGTCTTTGTGAGATTATCTACCTCACCCCCTTAATCCCCCTCTCCTTCAAAGGAGAGGGGGAAAGAGATGAAAAGAGGGGCTTCGCCCCTCTTAAATACCCCAAATTAAAACGAGAGGTCAAGTAATACAGCCCCCTCAAACTCCCCATATTTTGGTTCTCCTTTTAATAGGTAGCGGTACTTCTCCCAAACACCCTTGAAAGCAGGGGTTCAGGGCAAAGCCCCGTAGGGCGGGGTGGGGCTGGAGAGTTTTAGAGGTGAAACCTATGAGGGCGGGTGGGTGGTAAGAAAGAGATAATTTAAAAATGGGAGTGGGGTGGAGAGAGAAATCCCCCAACAAAAGCAGGAATTTAAGGGCGAAGCCTCTATAGGGCGGGAGGGTAGGAAGAAAGAGCTTAGCGAGCGCGCCGTCTTCTTCTAAACGAAGAGGAGATGAACCATAAGAAGAAAATTATGCCGAAGAAGGGAAAGGGCATGGAAAAACCACCGCCACCACCGCCAGCGCCCGGGACAACGGCAGTTGATGGTTCCTGCGGTGGCTCTACCGTGGCTATTACCTCGTCAGTTACCTCATATGCCGCCAGCATGACATTGAGAAACTCCTTGGGCGCCCAGCCCAGGGGGTTATTCCTGCCGGTAGCCTCAGCCCAGACCCAGCCCCCCTCACCATCAAGCTCAAAAAAGGCAGTCGCTTTGTTATATTCAGGGAGATAGACCAGAGCTGCGGTATGCTCCTCGCCAATGGCTATGGCGGAGCGAAATCCTGCCCCTCTATACATAACCGCCAGCAGCACGGCACTATCTTCACAATCACCGTAACCAACGCCATTCTGGTCCACGGCGGCCGCCAACTCATCAGCATTTTGGGCGAATTCCTCATAATCAAACTGGTCAATATCAGGGGTGTATCTAACCCCATCCCGAACAAAGCGAAATACCGCTTCTGCCCTCGGCACCAGGTCGGGGTATTCGTCGGCAATCTGCTGGCCCAGGCTATAAGCTGAGGCAGCATTTTCTCCCAGGCTCTCAAAGGCTATAACCGGGCGAAAGGTGGTCTCGGTTATCTGATAAAAGCCGTCTTCACCAAAGGCCCGGGTCCGGCATATCTCCCAGTCATCGAATACATCGCCGCCTCTCTCCTGGAAGCCCTCAGATGGAAACGCCCAGGCGTGGCTGGCGCTTCCCAGCCCGGCTAAAAAGACAAGGATTAAGCTAAATAAAACCGTTCGCTTCATAGTGGTCCTGTCAATGCGGCATGGAGTATCAAGCCGAAGAAGACCAGATAGCCAAAGACATGTATCCCAGCTCCCACTGGGCTGTCTTTAATGTTGGCAAAAGGTATTTTAGGCGTTAGCTTATCTACGATATAGAATAGGGCTACCCCGACAAGCAGGCTCACCACGAAGCTGACGGCCAATAACCCCCAGGTCCTAAAATCGAAGATGTACCACACCACGGGGGAGGTGACGGCAGTGAGGGCGGTAATAGCGCCGTGGAGGACCAGCCCAATCATGATGAAAAAGCCGCCAACGAATAATCCGATAGCCACCGGGTCCTTCCCTATGCGCTCGCGATGAGGGATATGAGGGGTGAGGGCATCTACCGCCCGAATTCCAAGCCACGCCAGAAGCGCCGAGACGAAAGCTAACAATACCACCTTGGCTAGCCATATCATAACAATTACCCAGTAGGGGGCGTCTAAACCCAGCTCACTCATAATAAGATGTCCTCCTTATTGTTTATATCAGCTGAGCCTCACTCAGCGCCAAACTTATCATGAAAAACGATTTCCGATAGCTCTTTCCTTGGTCTGATTGGCGGTTCCTCATCAGGGTAGCCCAGCGGTGTCATGGAGACGACGACAAAGCCTTCAGGCACTCCCAGGATTTCGGCTACCCTCATAGCGTCAAAAGCGCCAACAATGACCGTGCCCAGACCCAGGGAATGGGCAGCTAATGTCATGTTCTGCATGGCTAAGGCCACATCAAACATGTACCAGTCGCCCTTCTCGGTAACCGGCCTCTTTGGCTCCCGGATGGAATAGCCCGACTTTCTCGTTTCACCACAGGCGACAATCGCCACCGGGGCATTCCTCATAGCCTCGGCAGCACGATTGGGCTTGTCTGATACACCAATTAATATATCGGCGAGTTTATTCTTTAGCTCACTATCCCGCACCACGATAAATCGCCAGCACTGGGTATTAGCCCAGGATGGTGCCCAGCGGCCGGCTTCTAAAACAAGCTCCAGGGTTTTGTCATCTACTGGGGTAGACTTATACCTACGAATACTCCTCCTGGTCTTAATTGCCTCCAGAACTTCCATCTTCACCTCCGTTAGCCTTTTATTCCTCCTCCCAGGCATCCTTACCGATAAGAGAAACAAAGCGGCAGCCACCCAAATTCTCAGCCACAGTCCTCTTCCTGCCCCTGGTAATTTTGTATAACTCCTGCATATAACGAGAGCCAACCGGAATTACCAGGCGTCCGCCAATGACCAACTGAGCTAGAAGGTCAGCCGGCACCTTGGGAGCACCAGCGGTAACCATTATGGCGTCATAAGGCGCTCCTCTCTGCCAGCCCAAGGTCTCCTCCGCCAGGTGCACCTCAATATTGGTATACCCCAGCTTGTCCAATGTCTTTCTGGCTGCCTCAGCCAAGGGCTTAAGACGCTCGGTGGTAACTATCAAACGGGCCAGCTGAGCCAGAATAGCTGCCTGATAGCCACTGCCCGTGCCTACCTCCAGCACCTTTTCCTTGCCGGTAAGCTCTAATGCCTCGGTCATAAGGGCAATGATAAAGGGCTGGGAAATCGTCTGGTCACAACCGATGGGAAGTGGCCTATCTTCATAGGCTAAGTGGCGACTTTCTGGCGGCACAAAACGTTCCCTGGGAACACAGCGCATAACGGCCAGTAGCCGCTCATCTTTAATCTCAGTGCTAAGGTGCTCAATTAACTCAGCCCTGGCTGCTTCAAAATCCATAATGACCACCCCACGCCAGGATAAAGCTAGGAGAGAATCACAGCCAATACCACCAGAATAACCAGTATTATCCCCGATACAATGCCGATTCTTCGTAATTCGGCAGCTACATCGGTGTGCTCAGCTACGGCAGCCTTTGGGGTTGGTGCCTTGGCTGAAGGAACAAGCGTATCAGCCCGAGGAGAGGGCTCATCTTGTGGAGCCACCACCGGCTGAGTCCCGGGGGTGGAGATGCCCTTCCCCTTCTTTCTCTTACTCCGAGGTAGGTGTCTGCCTCGGCCCCGCCGTGATTTACCCGCCATCTACCTCCTCCTACTTAGCCCTGGGATGAGATTTCTCATAGGCGCGCCGGATATGTTCCGTGGTAAGATGGGTATAAACCTGGGTAGTGGAGATGTTGGCATGACCCAGTAGCTCTTGAACCGACCTCAGGTCAGCCCCGCCACTCAGCATGTGAGTGGCAAAGCTATGCCTCAGGGTATGAGGCGTAACCTCAACCCCCAGCTCGGCTGATTTGGCATAGCCCTTTAATATCTGCCATAGTCCCTGCCTGGTCAGCCTCTCACCACGGCGATTGAGAAACAAAGCCTCCTCCTCGTCGCTATGTGCCAGGCGAGGACGCGCTTGGGTTAAATACTCTTTCAACACCCCAGTCGCCCGCTCGTGGATAGGGATGAGCCGCTCCTTGTGTCCCTTGCCAAAGCAACGCACATAGCCACCCTCGGTATCCAAATCAGCCAGGTTCAAGGATACCAGTTCGCTCACCCTCATCCCACTGGCATATAACAACTCCAGCATCGCCCTATCCCGCTTGGCTTCCGGTGTGGACAGCTTGCTCGGTTGCTCCAGCAAGCGTTGGACCTGACTGATGGAGATAGGCTTGGGTAATGACTTCCCCACCTTGGCTGAAGCCACACCCTGAGTGGGATTATCCTTTATCACCCCCTCAGCCACCATAAAGCTGAAGAAGGACTTGACCGCAGCTACCTTGCGGGCTACGGTGGTGGCAGCATAACCCCTCCCCTTAAGCTCGAGCAGATAGCTGAGCATGGCTTGACGGTCAAAAGCGGCCCAGGGGGGAATAGTGCCTCGCTTGGTCGCCGCCTCCTCAATAAAGCCAGCCAGTTGATGCAGGTCATTCCGATAGGCAACTATGGTGTTATCGGAGAAGCCCTTTTCCACCGCCAGATAGTCCAGAAAATTGTCAATCGCTTCTTTCACCGCTCTCCCCCATTACCAGTAGATAGTTATTATGTATTTTAACATATCAATATGTAAAGTTAAAGCCCATCAGACCGGTATTCAAGGGGAAGGCTCACCTGATGAGCTTGTTAGAAAGGTAGATTCTTTACTAACGCTTGCTTTCCCACCCACCCGCCCTCGGGGGCTAGCGCCCCTCTTAAAATACCCCTGAAAGCAGGGGGTTAAGAGCAAAACGGCAGAGGAGGTTGTTTATCAACTGGATTTTCCCACCCACCCTCAAAGGCTGTGCCTCTCTAAAATTCTCTAGCCCCACCCCTGTTTTTAAGTTTTGTCTTGCTTCCCACCCCTGTTTTTAAGTTTTGTCTTGCTTCCCACCCCTGTTTTTAAGTTTTGTCTTGCTTCCCACCCCTGTTTTTAAGTTTTGTCTTGCTTCCCACCCACCCACCCTCAAGGGTCTTACCCCCAATCTCCCGCTTTTGTTGGGGTGTTTAAGGGGCACCAGCCCTGTAGGGTGGGGGCTGGGGAGTTCTAGAGAGGTGAAACCTCTTAGGGTGGGAGGGTGGGGAAAAAGAGATATATCAAAAACGGGGGAACGGGTGGGGAAAAGATTGATAAACGCTTTGCCCTGCTCACAGGCTATGCTACAATAAATTTGTATGACGGCAAGCTATTTAACCGAGCAAATAAGAGGGCTACCAGCCAGCCCCGGCGTCTACCTATTTAAAGATGCCGAAGGCAATATACTATACGTGGGTAAGGCGGCTAACCTCCGCCACCGGGTAAGCTCGTATTTCGGCGCCGGGCAGAAGCTAACGCCAAAACTTAAGCGGATGATGAGCAAAGTCGCTGACCTGGAATACTTCGTTACTACTTCAGAACAGGAGGCTCTCATCCTGGAGCTAAACCTGATAAAGAGGCACCACCCCGGCTACAATGTCCGGCTTAAAGACGATAAGACCTTCCCCTACCTCAAGATAGACACCGGCAAGGACTGGCCTCGGGTGCACATCACCCGCCGCCTGGAGGAGGACGGGGGGCGTTACTTCGGCCCCTTTGCCAGCGCCAGGTCGGTGCGCCAGACCCTGAAGCTGATAAAGGGGATTTTCCCCTTCCGCTCCTGCAACAGGTCCATCACCGGCACCGACTCCAGAGCTTGCCTGGAATATCACATCGGGCATTGTCTTGCCCCCTGCCTTGGCGTGGTCAGCCGAAAGGAATACGCCGAGGTGATAAAGCAGGTAATTCTCTTTCTGGAGGGGAAGCAGGAGAGGGTGGCTAAACAGCTTAAGAGCCAGATGAACCAGGCGGCTGAAGCCTTAGACTTTGAGAGGGCCGCCAGACTCAGAGACCAGATTCAAGCCGTAGAGCAGGTGGTGGAGGGGCAGAGAATCGCCACCAAGGTGAAAGGGGAACAGGATGTTATTGCCTTCGCCGGGGATAAAGACCAGGCCTACGTCCAGGTCTTCTTTATCCGCAACAGTAAGCTGATTGGCCGAGAGAGCTTCCTGCTCCGGGGGACCCGATACGAACAGCCAAGCCAGATTATGACCAGTTTTATCCAGCAGTTTTACGCTTCCAGCCCCCAAATCCCCCCGCTACTACTGCTCCAGCACCCGGTGGAAGATATGGCCATGCTCCAGGACTGGCTGCAAAGTAGACGAAGGGGCAGGGTCAGTATTCAAGTGCCCCGCCGAGGAAATAAAAAACAACTGGTGAGCATCGTGGCCGAAAACGCTCAACAGGGCTTGGAGCAGTTAAAGATTAAACAACTAGCCTCACCCAAAACACTATCAGCGGCACTGGAGGAAATAAAACGGGAACTCCAGTTGCCCCGGTTGCCTTCTCGCATAGAAGGCTATGACATCTCCGATATCCAGGGAATGGCAGCGGTAGGCAGCATGGTGGTCTTTGAGGGGGGAAAACCAAAGACGGCTCACTACCGTCGCTTCAGAATCAAGACCGTCTCCGGTGTTGATGACTACGCCATGCTGGATGAGGTGCTCAAGAGGCGATTCAAGCGGGCAGGTGTTGCCTCGGATACCTGGGCCATCCTGCCTGACCTGGTCTTAATTGATGGCGGCAAGGGACAGCTTAACGCCGCCCGCACCGCAATGCACCAAATGGGGGTTGGCTCTGTGCCCACCGCTAGCTTAGCCAAGGAAAACGAGGAGCTCTTCATCCCCCAGAAGTCAGAGCCCGTTATTCTGCCCAGGTCTTCCCCCGGGCTGCAGTTACTGCAGCGCCTCAGAGATGAGGCACACCGTTTCGCCCTGGGCTATCACCAGAGGGTTCGTAAGAGGGAGACTTTCGCCTCAATTCTGGATTCTATCCCCGGCATCGGACCTAAGCGGAAGCGGGCTTTGCTCAGGCAGTTCGGCTCGGTTAGAGCCATCCGCGAGGCTTCTATTGAAGAGCTGGCCGCCGCCAAAGGCATGACCCCGAACTTGGCTAAGAAAATAAAACAGTATTTGTGAGGAATAATGCCAGCTAACTTACCACCGCAATACTTTGAGGCCGAAAAGACCTTCCGGGAGGCCAAAGACCCGCTGGAGAAGATAGCCGCCCTGGAAGAAATGCTGGCCATTATGCCCAAGCACAAGGGGACTGATCACCTCCGGGCTAAGCTAAGAGCCAGAATTGCCAAGCTAACCGAGGTATCGGAAAAGAAGGCAGCCACCAAGCGGGCGTCAATGGTTATTGAGAGGGAAGGGGCAGCCCAGGTGGCGGTAATCGGCCTGCCCAATGCCGGCAAATCACAGCTTGTCTCCAGTATCACCAATGCCTCCCCTGCGGTAGCCGAATACCCCTTCACCACCCACAGCGCCACGCCGGGAATGATGGAGTTCGAGAATATCAAAATACAGTTGATTGATACCCCTCCCCTAGCGCCCCAGTCCATTGACTTCTGGCTGCCGCACATGCTGAGACGGGCTGATGCCCTGCTGATTGTGGTGGACTTAAGCAGCGACCCACTGGAGCAGATGGAAGCCATCACCACCCAACTGGAAAATATGAGAATAGAAATCGGGGGTGTTAAAGCACTGATTATTGGCAACAAGCTCGACCGGGATAGTGCCAGCCTAAACTACGCCGCTTTAAGAGATAAATATGGAGGGCAGTTTCCCCTTATCTCCATTTCCGCCAAAGAAGGGACAGGCTTAGAAGAGCTTAGGCTTAAAATCTACCAGGTGCTGGATATTATCCGGGTGTATACCAAGGTGCCGGGGGAAAAGCCCGATTTTGCCGACCCCATAATTCTAGAAAGAGGCAGTACCCTTGCTGATGCCGCCGCCGATGTCCACAAGGACTTTGCCGCCAAGATGAAGTATGCAAGGGTGTGGGGCTCAGGCAAGCACGATGGCATAATGGTAAAAAGAGACCATATACTTGCCGACGGTGATATAATAGAACTGCACCTATAAAATGATGAACCGTTAGCCAGACCGATATTAGAACTACGGGAGGGCTACCATGGAATGGTGGACTTGGATTCTTATCGCAGCACTGGTTGTTTTGGTAGTGCTATGGCTCATGATCAGGCGGAGACGCTAAAGTCCAAGCTGCTCTAAGCCAGAATGTGCGCCTCTATAAAGACCTCTTAATCGCCGCCGCCCGACCATTTCCTTGGGGACAGCGATATTATAGGATTGCGCCTTTGAAATAACAGATAGACCTACCTATTGCAAAAGAGTTTTCTACATTGTATAATGCGTCATCATACCTAGCACATCTAGGTAAATAAGGAGGAATGTCCAAAATGAGATGGAAAGGTTGGAGCATGGGCTTAACCATTGGGGGTTTAGTCCTGGTTGTTTTCGCTCTGGTTTGGCTGCTGGCTATTTTCCCCGCCATGGTCAAACTCCCGGAAGACCACCACAGAGTGGTCAATTTCGAAGGTACCTACATGGTGATGAACCCTGATACCCAGGCTCTGGACGAAATCCCGGTGTGTGTGGAGCGGAAGCAACTGGCGACAGATGTTCAAGACAATGTGCTGATAATCGATCAGACAGTGACCTGTACCCATGCTCTAGCCGGCATGGAGCTACCGCAGTTTGGCGTGAGCGAGGTGCTGGGGGTTGACCGCTCTACCCGGGCGTATGTACCAGGCTACGGTGATATGGATCGGGGTGGTCAATTTTGCTTTCCTTCAGATGTGAAAGAGGAAAGCTACTCCATGTGGATCCTGAGTGCCGGGCGTCCCCTGGAAGCCGAATTTATCGGTGAGGAGGATTTTAACGACCTGAGTGTCCTCGCGTTTGAGATTAGCGAGCAGGACCTGGACATCGGTACCCAAGAAGGAACCGGCTTACCTCAAGTTATGGACACAGTTATCAGTCTGAAGGTTGAGCCGGTAACCGGTACGACAGTTTATACCGAGAGCGATACGACCTACAGTATTGTTCCTGCGCCCGACATGAAGGTACCGTACTATATTTCCAGCATAAGTTTCACCGACGAGACGATCACAGAGTTGGTTGACGATGCCGCTGGCAATCGCAGTATGATGCTCTGGGCCACGGTCTATGGCTTTTGGATTGTCATAGGAGTGGGGGCGGCGCTGGTTGTGACAGGGATAGTGATGGCCACCCGAGCTAAAGAGTAAGTAGACAAGCTAATCTACTGCTATAAATTAAAGTCGAAGTGGCTTTAAGCAACAGGGCTTAAAAGCCAAGGCATAAGTTCTGGCTTCGGTTTTCAGGCTGGGTAGGTATTTAGTCTTGCTCGGCGACCTGAAGGTCCTTAGGTGTGTCAAAGGCTTTCTCCGGCCACCTAAGAGCTACCCTATTCCAGCCTTCCGCCCTCTTCTTTTGATTTCCCTTCCAAGCGCCCCCGGCAAACCATTTAACCGCTAAATACATGATACGGGCTTTTAAGGCACCCACTCCGGAATCTACCAGACATATGTTGGACTTGATTATAGGCATCGTATGTGGGTTCGCCAATGGCTAAGCCAGAATGTTACCTCACGCTCCATTGACAGGGATATGGACCAAGTGTATTCTGGTCGGAAACGGATAAAAATGGGTAAGCTAAGTAATATCATCCGCATATTCTCTACCAGCAAGAAGTTGATAGCAGGTGTATATATGCTGTGGTGGAGAATACGGAACAGAATACACCGGTACAGCTACTGCCTAGGGAAGCGTTTTAAGGCGAGGAGCAGTATACGAAGAGATATAGATAAAGTGGGCAAAACAAGAGCTTCATGGGAAAAGACTTTCATCTCTCTCTGGGAGCCCCTATTTGAGAAATTTAGTGAAGGGAAAGCATTGGTTAAGATAGATGGGCCGCAAATAAGTATCGGGGGTGGAAGAAGTGATGGCTATGAAGGTTTTGCCAGGACATTCATCGGTGCCGCCTTCTATCTTCACCACAAGGAAGAAAGCGCAGTTACACTTAGCAATGGTGTAGAGGTTGATATTGCCGCAATCTACCGAGAGGGCATCGTAAATGGAACCAACCCCAGACATGGAGAATATTGGGGTCAAATAAGGTCGCCGCAGAGAGTGGTAGAAAATTGCTCGGTGGCGGTGGGACTTCTTCTGACCAGACAACACATATGGCACAAGCTCTCCCCACAAGAAAAAGATAACGTGGCCCGATGGTTTAGAAACGACTTGTCAAATTATTTCCCTTTGAACAACTGGCAGTGGTTTAAGGTTTTTCACCACCTCTTTCTGGAGCAGACAGGGTATGAAATTGATGACCAAGACCTGGAACAAACGCTGGACAACATTGAAAAGATGTATGTTAACCATGGATGGTACTCTGACGGGGTAGGCGCTAAAGGCCATTACGATTATTACGTTGCTTGGGCGATGCACTATTACTCGTTACTATTTTCTTATCTTAGCCAAGAAAAGCACCAAGAACGGAAAGGAAATTACCTAGCAAGGTCGCGGGAATTCTTGAAAAGCTACCAGTTTTTCTTTACTCCTGGCAACCACCCGCCTCTGTATGGCCGGTCTCAGACATACCGGTGGGCATCGCTGGCTCCATGGGGAATTGCTTTGCTCCTCAACGGCTGCGATGTTGACCTTAACTGGATTAAGGCATCATCCACCGATACCATCAATACTTTCCTGGAAAAAGGCGCTATGCGAAAAGACGGGATTCTCAATCTGGGCTATTATGGCGAGTTCACGCCTGTGCTCGAACCTTACTCCGGCCCGGCAAGTCCTTATTGGGCGTTCAAAGCATTTTCATTCTTGCTCTTGCCGGAGGACCATCCCTTCTGGGCTACGCCCACAGAGACGGTAAAACCCAAAAAGGCGGCCTATTCTATTCCAACAACCAAAATGGTCCTGTTACATTCTGGAGATTCCCAGGTAACTATGCTTACCGCCGGTTCATCAGCAGTTTATCCTATTAAGTACAACAAGTTTGCCTACTCCAATAGTTTCCTAATGAATTATAACGGCAAGAATCCTGTGGATAATATGCTGCTGTTAAGGTCGTGGAGAGGTAAGTGGTGTTGCCGCAACACCGTTCTTGAGAGTTCCTGTTGGCAAAATGTCTGTGAGTCAAAATGGCAAGCAGGGAACATGGCTAATGCCACCATAAAGACAACACTAATAGGCAGGACCGACGGATATATTGCTATTCATCAACTCTGCAGAGGGTCTTCTTTATCCTTTCAGGCTGGAGGTTTCCCCATAATCGGTCGTAGTGAGGACATACGAAAGCAAATAAAACAAGACGAGGTCGTGCTCAAAAGCAAAGATGGGGTAGTAGGTATCAGGCTTGTTTACGGTAAGGCACGACCTTCTATTCTGAGTAAATCAGGAGTTAATCCGGCAGGAAAATCTTCCCTGGTGCCCTATTTCAAGGGCAAATTTGACCGTGTAGGAGAGATCTTAGTATTGGCGTTGTGGGCCAATAGAAATAAGAAACCAATGAAGTTGCCGTTGGTGGCAGTCGATAATAAAGAATGCAAGATTACATGGCCGGGGGAGGAACCAATATACATAAGCCGGCAACACTAAGGGTGCCGGCTTAAGCCATATTAGGCGGGTGGAGCTATGTCTACTTTTTTACCCTATTCTTGGTGTGGTTAAAAATCAGCTGGGCTTTTTGTTTAGCCTCAGCAATAACCTCAGCTGCTTCCCACTCTGCCTTGCGCTTTACCTCAGCTATCGCCTTAGCCAGTTCCTCTTCGGTACTCTTTTTTGCCCTCTCCCTAGCTCCACTGAAAATCTGTTCTGCTCTCTGTTTGGCTTCAGCGATAATTCTCTCTGCCTCCTCTTTAGCCTCCCTCTTTGAATCAGCTGTTACCCTGCTGGCCTCCTCCTCTGCCGCCTGCCTGGCTTTGGCAACAATCTCAGCCGCTTCCTGCCTGGCGCTCTCCATAACGCGTTCCGCCTCTCGCCGTTTCATACTCTCAGCTTTCTTCTTGGCACTCGCCTCAGCCTCTTTAGCAATCTGCAGGGCTTGTTCCCTTGCCTCGGCAATAATGGGAGCTGTTTGTTGTTCAGCCTTTATCAGAGCTTCATTCTTAAATTCGGCGGCTATTTGCTCAGCTCTCTGCTTCTTTTCGCTAACATACCTTGACAGTTCCTCCTGAGCTTCTCTTTTCACCTCTCCGATAACCTGCTCCGCTTGAAGCTGAGCCTCCGTCCTGGCCTCGGT
>Ga0114930_10002335_pt1 | contig 17174 bp, 13 predicted proteins | sample AnhtaG_FD_87300 | JGI IMG/M metagenome (GOLD analysis project Ga0114930, IMG submission 87300) | Deep subsurface microbial communities from Anholt, Denmark to uncover new lineages of life (NeLLi) - Anholt_01485 metaG | ecosystem: Environmental > Aquatic > Marine > Oceanic > Sediment | place... | reverse complement strand
CAGGTATTCCACCATCTTCTTAGTCTTGGAGATCTCATTTGCCAGGTGTTCAGCGGGGATTGTTTCGCATCCCAGCCCGACGACCAGTACACCGGCGATGTTGGGATTTTTCCCCAGGCCTGCTAGGGTGCGAAAGGTTTGGTCATTGTCGGCCCCCAGTTGACTGCATCCCTGCCGATGGGTGAGAAGGAGGACGTTAGGATACATCCGTCCTAGCCTGAGGGCAAGATCGTTAGCACAACCCACCGAGGGAAGAATAGCGACATGATTCCTTAATCCAACAGATCCGTCTGGTCTTAAATAGCCTGATATTTTCATCTCAATACCTCTCCTTATGTAGGTTGATTGACAGCGGGTATCAACTCCCTAGAGAAGATCTCCCCGCGCCCTCAGGCTCTCAACATTATGCACATGAACATGTTGCCCCTCACCGATATCCTGGGTTGCCCGGCCGATACCCTCACCATACTTTATCACGTTTTGGCCTTTACTTATTCTTTTGATTGCGAATTTGTGACCGAATTGGATTTTTCCCTGCACTCGAACTTCCACTGATTTCTCCCCTGTCCTGACTTGAACCACCTCATCCTTATTAACGTCAGTTAAGAGTGTGGCTACATTGTCTTTCTTGTCCATTATGATCGCCTTTTGAGTGTTCATTCTTAACCCCCTCAATTAAGTGTGCTAATCACAGGACTAAATTGTCTAATCCTTCTTGTTTGCTTCAGATCCATTTTGCCTATGGGATTTTCTGATCTTACAAAATGAGACGTTTGTAAAGAGACTTTTTCAGCTACTCAAATCTCCAAACATAGCGGTTGAACACCCGTCCACCCCTTCTAAGTGACGGTCAGAATTCCCTCCTGATGGGCTTTTAGTATTGCATTCCCACCCAATGCGATAACAATGTGTTTACTGGATTGTGACTTGTTAGATGCTTTTCCTGTCACAACCTATTCCTCCACGAGGAATCTATTAAAAAAAAGAGGGCCTCTTTTTCCAATGGCCCACTATCTAATCCCTTGTCCCAATGTATATAACGGTTGATTGCGTTTTTCTATTTTACATATCCCAACAGCCTGGGAACCCATAACGAAACAATGGGGACATAGCTGACTAACAGAAGAACCCCGATCTCTACCCCCAGAAATATTACGATCGCTTTTGTTACTTCTTCAAACGTGATACGGGCAAGGGGGGCGACGATAAAAAGATTCTGTCCCAGGGGAGGGGTGATCAGACCTATGACCGTGTTAATAATCACTATCATCCCGAAATGAATGGGTTCCATTCCCAGATTAGCGGCTATAGGGGCAAAGACAGGCGCCAGGATTATAATGGACGGGTTCAAGTCCATAAATGTGCCCACAATAAGAAAGATAACGTTAACTGCCAGGATAAATCCGTAATATCCTAAAGGCTTCACAGCTGTTTCAAGCTTCATGGCCACCTGTTCGATTGCGACAACCCACCCAAAGATGTTTGAACACCCGATAATTATCATTACAACCGCCGTTATCGCGCCGGCCCTTACGAACATGGGCGGCAGGTCGGAGAGCTTTATCTCTTTATATACAAAGAAAGTAATTATGAATGCATATACAACCGCTATGGACGCGGCCTCGGTAGGTGTGGCAATTCCAAACAGGATAGGGCCAAGGATGATCACGGGCGTCAGGAGGGCCAAAAAGGCATCTTTCGCGGAAACAAAGAAATCCCTGAGTGACACCTTGTGTTCTCTTTTGGGATAGCCTCTTTTTATTGACATTATATAGCATGTTCCCATCAAGGCTAATCCGACGATAATACCGGGAATCATACCCGCCGCGAACAGTCCCCCTATGGAAACGCCGCTCACGGCCATGGCGTAAATGACCACCGGCAGACTGGGGGGAATGATCGGGCCGATACAGGATGAGGCCGCAGTTATAGCCGCGGAGAATGGAGCATCGTATCCATTCTCCTTCATCATGGGTATCTCTATTGAGCCCAGGGCACTGGCATCAGCAGCTGCCGCGCCTGTGATACCGCCGAACAGCATACTGGCCATGACGTTGGCCAATGACAGGCCGCCCCTAATTTTACCGAGGCAGATCACGGCAAAATCAAGCAGCCTTTTCGTAAGCCCCCCGTGGCCCATGAGCTCTCCCGCAAGTATAAAAAAAGGCAGACACAGCAATGGAAAGATATTCATTCCCGTAAATATCTTTTGAGGCACGACTACAAAAGGAACATCCATAAGGAGAATCGCGCCCAGACCGCTTATTCCCAATGCGATTGAGATTGGAGTACCAATGAGCAGCATTATTACCAGAATTACAATAAGAGTAGTAAGTATCATATTTCCTTCAGTTCTTTCTAACGGCGCCGGGAGTGCCGAAATGAATCTATTCCCGGGGACTATTTTTACGGGAATGAAGTCCTCTGAGTTCATCTATGAATATTTCAAGGTCGATCATAAACATGATTGCGCATCCTACGGAGATAGCCGAAATCGGAAAAGCCCCCGGAATTTCCATGGCAGGCGTGGTGCGGAACCACTGTGAATAAGCGTAGATAGCGCCATAGTAAGTACAAAAAAGAAAAAAACCTAATAGGGATACATGGACTACCACAGTCGTCGCGTAACGTAGAAGCCCGGTCAATCGATCCCTTAGAAAGGAAATGCTCACGTGCAGACCCTCTCGCAGCGCGTAAACAGACCCGAGCATCGAAATCCACACCAGAAGGAACCTTCCCATCTCTTCAGGCCACCTTAAAGGAGCCATAAATCCGTACCGCAGGACAACCTGAACAAAAGTCAGGATTGTCATAAACGGGATCATTATAATTAATCCCCATTTAGCGATCGACAGCAATAGTTCGTTAATTTTTCGCATGGAGATCAACCTCGAATCTATCCTTACTAAAGAAACCACAAAAATAAAGAACTTGTTCACAGGGAAGCAGTGCCCTCTGTGAACAAGTTCTTGTCAACCGCTATACCTAAAAACCGTACAGCGCTTTTTCCGCATCTTTAGATGCCTTGACGATTTTGTCGACCCACTCGTCTCCGATTTTCTTCCTTGTCCACTCGAGCATATGACCTTGTAAGGTATCTCTCCACACTTTCATCTCTTTCGGGTTTGGAGTGTAAACCTCGATTCCCAAAGTCTTGAAAAATTCGCACCACGTGCCTTCCGACCAGGTGACTAACCCTGCAAAGGCCGCCATAGCCTGTGTAGCGCTGTTTTTGATCATATACTTATCCTCAGCGGACAGCTTTTTCCACCATTTTTCGCTTGCATATAAAGAGGATATGCCCATGAAGGGGTCGGACTTGCAGACATACTTAATCAACTCAGTAATTTTCGAGGAATGGGCATATGGTATACCCGTGATGACGCCGTCAATAACCCCCTGCTGTAACGATGTATACATCTCCGAATAGGATATGGGGGTAGGCGTGCCTCCGGCCACCCTTACCGCCTCCATCAGATGCGGAGTTTCCAGGGTCCTGATTTTTTGCCCTTTCATATCGCTGGGTACACGAATCCGCTTTTTGACTGACATGAAATTATAGTACGGCGCTTCAAAGCCCCATGCCAGTACTCGAATTCCGCTTTTCTTCGCAATCGACTCCGCCAGCTCATCTCCAAACGGACCATCCATCACCCTTCTTGCCACATTGACATCTTTGAAAATATACGAGATCGAGACCGTAAGGGCTTCAGGGGCAAAGTTCGGAAGAGGGGAGCCGGGATAGCCGCTCATAGGAACGGTGCCCGCCTGCAACATCTCCAACATCTCCATATCATCGCCTAACTGACCGTTTGGATAGACCTTCACCTTGATTCTTCCACCGGACATCTGTTCAATTATGGCTTTGAATGCCTGGCATTTTACATTGGTTGAGGCAAACTCACCATTGCACTTTTCATGGTCCAGTACTAAAACGGGATCATAACTCCCCAATTTGATAGTAAGGTTTTTCGCGGCCACAGGGGACACGAAAACAAGGCAGCTAAAGGCGAAGGTTAAAGTTAAAACAGCCAATCGACAAAAAATGTTTGCTTCTTTTCTCATTTTATCCCTCCGTTGTTAATTGTTTGTTGATCGATTCTAATACTTAATCAAACGGTGCAACGTGTTTTATCACCCCCTTTCTCCCTGGATTGAGCATTTTGTCTGGCTAAGTTGGAGTAAGTTTGCCTCAGGTCTTCCGCTTAGCCTAAGGATCTTTCCTCAAAATGCTCAAGATTCACTTTCACTCGCCAGAAGTTCTGCACAGGTGAAAGAATCAGTGCCCATATCAGAGAAACCAGCCAGCGCATCTGGGTTCATCTGGCCTTTCGTTACCCTTATAGATTCCTTTTCTAAGAAGCTGGAAACATCATTCAATCATCCATATAAAACCAATGCTCCTTTGTCAAGCTCTGCCATCAAATCAAGATAAGGAACTTAAGATCATTGACGTTCGTACCCGTGTGGCCGGTAACAATGGCCTCATCCAGAGAAATCAGGTCAGGAAGTACCCCATGATCCTTGAGTGATCGATGGAGATTGATCGCTGTGGCGCTCGCGGTAGCAAGAGTAGCGGAGTCTGCCATGGCTCCGGCCACGCTCGTTGGTCCGTCAGTCCCATCAGTATCCAACCCAACAACGATGAATTTTTCTTGGCCCTGCATGTTCAGGATTGCACTCACCACAAATTCCTGGTTAGGCCCTCCCTTGCCGAAGTTACTTCTCAAGGTAACGGTGGTCTCCCCGCCACCAATCAGCACACATGGTGGTTTCAGGGGTCCTTGAGATCTTCGAGTCTCTCTGGCAATGGCAGCGAAGTTTCTCCCCAACTCACAACTCTCTCCGTCAAACACTGTGGACAGGATCATCGGCTTCAGTCCAAGGGATTCCGCTGCTGCCGCCGCTGCATTACAGGCAGAATCGCTGTTCGTCAGGATGAAGTTATGATATGGCATCCCCTCAAAATCCTTGGGAGATTCCTCACGGGGATCGGCTGCCTCCAAATAGGCTCGAACCGAGGAAGGAACCTTTCTCAGGAGATCATATTTTCGCAGGGTTCGTTGAGCATCCTCGAATGTGGAAGTATCAGGTACCGTGGGATCTGTAATATAGTCCAGAGCATCACCAATTACGTCTGATACAGTCAGGTTGATCAGTTCTGCAGGAAACACAGCCAGGGCAAGACGCCCGCCCTTGATCTTTGAAAGATGTTTTCGCACAGCGTTTATTTCAAAGATAGAGGCCCCACTGGAAAGAAGTAACCGATTTACCTTCTTTTTTTCAGTAAGACGGATAGAATCCACTGGCATGGGCATTAGTGCCGAACTCCCTCCCGTGATGCAGGCAAAGACGATGTCACCTTCCACGGCTCTGTTTGCCAACTTCATCATCTGCCTGGCTCCCCGAAGTCCGTTGCTATCAGGGATGGGGTGAGAGGCCTCGATGACTTTAATTCGGTTAAGCCTTTCGGCTTGGCCTTTTTTTAAGACAACCACTCCCTGGGTGATTCTGTCGCCAAGTGCCTCTTCCAGTGCCCTGGCAATAGGAAAGGTGGCTTTTCCAGTTCCAAGAACGTAGATGCCCCTTTTTTTTGAAAGATCATATGTATGAGGACCAACGCGAAGGCTACTCCCATCTAAGTGAACAAGCTCCTTTGCCGCATGGTAAGGATTTGAGGCCTCCAGGGCTTCTTCGATTATCTGAAGAGCCATTTTTCTCAGCCTTCTGTCTCCGTGAGATAATAATTGATCGCGGTTCTGGACATAGGGTTTCAATAGCATATCTCCATCAGTCATTTGGTCAGCCCTTGAATGCCCGGCTGTTTGCATAATAACCCCCGAAGGTCTTGCTTCAGGATGGTCTGGCAAAATCTCTGCCTGCATAGGTTCCTGTTGTTCCGAGCTCTTCTTCGATCTGGAGAAGACGGTTGTGTTTCGATGTCCTCTCGCCTCTAATAGGCATCCCGGTTTTTATCTGACCGCTGTTCAGTCCTACAACCAGATCCGATATCAGAGGGTCTTCGGTTTCACCAGATCGTTCCGAGACCTGAACCCCGTAGTTATGGCGATAGGCAAATTCTGCTGCGTCCAAGGCCTCAGAAAGAGTTCCGATCTGATTGACCTTGAAAAGCAAGGCATTGGCTGCGCCTTTTTGGATACCCTCTCTGAGCCGCTCCACATTTGTGACAAAAAGATCATCCCCGACAATCTGAATTCCCAGTTCCTTGGTAAGCTGAGCATAGCCCTCAAAGTCTTCCTCTTCCAAGGGGTCTTCCATGGAGACGATGGGGTATTTCTCCGTCATCTCTTTATAAAGACCAATCAGCGCATCTCGATCATAGGCCTTACCGTCCAGTTCATAGACCTTTTTCTCTTTGTCGTACCAATGTGTGCTGGCGCAATCCATCGCATACACGATGTCATCGGTAAAGCCTGTCTTTTCCACAGCCCTGGATAGAAACTCAAAGGGTTCGTGAATGCCCCGCATGGGTGTGGCAAATCCCCCCTCATCTCCTGTATTGGTCGCCAGGATGCCATATTTCTCGATCACCAGGTCTCGCAAAACCTCATTAATCTCCGTAGTCATGTGAAGGGCCTCTTTATAAGAATTGGCTCCCACCGGCATTATGATGAATTCCTGAATTTCGAGATCATTGGCTGTTAGTTTTCCGCCATTCAAAAAGTTCATAAGCGGCACCGGGATAACGTGACTGGTTGGATTGATATACCGGTACAGAGGAACACCGCATGCGTTAGCAGCAGCTCTTGCCACGGCAAGTGACACGCCCAAAATGGCATTGGCCCCCAGGCGGCTCTTGTTGGGGGTACCGTCCAACTCGTTCATTGCCATATCGATCTTTCTTTGGTCTGTAACATTCCAACCCTTCAGGGCCGAGGCAATCACATCGTTAACATTTGCCACCGCCTTTTCAACGCCCAATCCCCTGTACCAACGCTCGTCGCCATCGCGAAGTTCATGGGCCTCATGGCTTCCAGTAGACCGTCCTGCGGGAACATCGGCCTGTCCCATCAACCGGCCATCAACCCATACATCCGCCTGCACGGTAGGCCAACCCCTGCAATCTATAATTTGTCTTGCCCTTATGTCGCTGATTTGAAAGTTGTTCATTGAAATCTCCTGTTTCTCCTCCATAAATAACAGAATCCTTTTCTATCCATCAGCTCCCCTTGCCATCTTCCACGCACTTTCTGTTATCATTCCTGACTGTCTTCATATCTTTTCTGGAGAACCCTTCTAATAATTCCCAGCGCATCAGCAATATGATCTCTTATACACTTCTCGGCCAGTGAACTGTCGCCTTTCTTTATGGCCTCCATAATGGGATAGTGGGTCTTCAGGAGTTGATCCGCCTCCTCATAGGAATGCTCTTCCAATGCTATGAAGGACCTGAGTTGATCCTGCAAGGTTAGCCACATATCAAATAGCCGGCGATGGCCTGACAATTCACAAATTCTTCGGTGAAATCGCATATCTTCAGAAATCAGGACAACCTTTCGGTTGTGAGTTGCTTGCTCCATGGCCTTTAGGACTGAATCCAGTTTCTTGATTTCTTTGCTGCTAATTTTCTGCATAAGAAGCCGAATCGCTAATTCTTCAAGTGCGCTTCTAAGAGCGTAAAGTTCCTCCAAATCCTTTTCATCGAATTGGGAAACATATGTTCCCTTAAAAGGGAGTGTAACCACGAGCCCTTCTTTCTCCAAAGAGCTGATCGCTTCACGGATAGGAAATCGGCTAATTCCCATCTCTCTCGCCAGCTCGGCTTCGACAATCCGATCCCCCGACTTCAACTTTCCTGATTGAAGCGCCTCTTTGATTTGTTTCAAAGCCACCATCTTGAGAGTTGTTCTTTCCTGCTTTTTAAAAATAGCCATAGGGTGAGCTTTTACCTCCTTATAAGCCAGACAGGTTATAATCTAATACAAACGCATTATTTGAAATGTCATTGCGAGTGAAACGAAGCAATCTCATAGAGACGGAGATTGCCACGCCCTTCGGGCTCGCAATGACGATGTAACAAATTTCATTGCATTTGTATTAGTTTCCAAGACTGATTATCGCTTTTCCTCCTTCTGTACTACTCCCTATTTCAATACCGGCTAGATATTGTCCTGCTTTCAAAGATGAGAAGGCTTTGACGATCTAAACCGTTGGATCATTTGGGTCTCACACCTTATATTTTTGTAATCCCAGGCAAACGATGAGTCAATTGTTTACTGTTGACTATTACGCTTATGCTATCTATTTTTGCGTTTGTCAATAAAAAATTTCAAAAAATTTCAAAGGGTAGTAAATTTCTGGAGATTACTGAGTTCTTAAGAAAGGATCGGCTGAAAGCCCCTACTGTAGAGAGATTTCCTGGGAATCTTAGAAATTGGACACTATATATTTGCCAAAGCGTGCCAGGCAGCCTTAGTGCTCTTTAGGCCCGCCTGGCCACTATCCAGAGGCTGACTGCATCAGCTCCCGCCCGACTCAAAACGGTAGACAAGAGCCACCTCATCACAATCAGGAAATTTAGGACAGCGATAACACTCGGACCACACCTTGCGTGGCAACTGCATCTTGTCAACCTGGCGAAAACCGTGCTTTTCGAAAAAAAACGGCTTGTAGGTCATGCAAAAGACCGTAGGAATCCCCAATTCCTCGGCTTCATTGAGACAGGCCCTGATGAGCACCGAGCCCAGTCCTTGGTCCTGTTTATCCTCACTTACCGCCAGGGACCTGATCTCGGCCAAATCCTTCCAGAGAATATGGAGAGCAACACAGGCAATAACTTGAGCACTACTATCCCTGATTACAAAGAAGTCACGGAGGTTCTCATATATCTCGCTCAATGCCCGGGCCAGCATCTCATCCTTGTCAGCAAAACTATTGACCAGTTCGTGTATCCGCTGGGCATCACCGATCCTGGCTTTTTCCACCTTCATGATATCTTGCCTTTAAGTCTCGACCCCAAAGAGCTATAGAAATAGGTCTTGGGCTAAACTCTCAAGAAGCGGTCCCCGTAAGGACTCACCTCTACTTTGATCTTGTCTACACTACGCATCGACAATTCAACTTGTCCATCAAGGCTGAGCATGGCCTCATGGCTAGTGATCGACTTTGGTCGGATTACGGATTCTGGCGGGAGCACCAGAGCTTTGCTCAAAACAAGATGAGGGCCGCAAGAGCTAGAGCATAATCCCCATGGCCTCTTTCGATGTGGTAGGGTAGGAGGAAATAACCTTGGGTGTCAAGGAAAAAGATGTCGCAGCATATGGCCTTTGGGTTATTGGATTTTACTGGAAATCATGCACCACACCAGGGCCTGCAAAGTGGGCTTTTATAAGCTTTGGCCCTTTGCCTCAAGGCTTGAGCCTTCAAGTATATTCATGCCAGCTTTTGATTTTCAAATCGTCTAGGGAGGTCTGATGAATGGCTTCCACAAGCCTTTTGGCAAGTTGCAGATTGGTGATCAAGGGGATATTCAGGTCAACGGCCTTTCGCCGGATGAGGTAATCATTATCAAGTTCTTCTTTTTCAACATTTTTGGGGATATTGATTACCAGGTCTATTTTTCCACCTGACATATAGCTGAGGGCATTGGGCTCCTTGTTTTCCAGGGGCCAAGTTAAGACTTTTGCTTCAATGCCATTGGCTGCCATAAAATCAGCCGTTCCCTTTGTGGCATAGAATTCAAAGCCCATCTCTTCTAATATTCGTGTGCTATGCAAAAAATCAGCCTTGCTATCTACTGGGCCAGTTGACAGGAGAATCGTTTTTTTAGGCAGCTTGAAGCCCACTGAGATAAGGCTTTTTAAAAAGGCCTCATTAAAATCATCGCCCAGGCATGCAACTTCACCCGTAGAGGCCATGTCAACGCCCAGTATCGGGTCAGAGCCTTTTAACCGGAGGAAAGAGAATTGCGGCGCCTTGACCCCGACATAATCCAGATCAAAGGCAGACCGGTCAATGGGCGAGACATTCTCCCCCATAATCATTCTGGTTGCCAGATCAATAAAATTGATCTTAAAGACTTTGGATACAAAGGGAAAACTTCTTGAGGACCTTAAATTGCACTCGATCACCTGAACATCGTTATCTTTTGCAATAAATTGCATATTGAAAGGCCCGGTTATGTTTAAGGATTTTGCAATCTTTTTTGAAATGATTTTAATCTTTCTCATCGTTTCCAGGTAAGTCCTTTGAGGTGGCAGGACCATAGTTGCGTCCCCCGAATGAACACCGGCATTTTCGATATGTTCGGAAATAGCATAACTATAAAGCTCCCCCTGCTTGGCCACCGCGTCGATTTCTATCTCTTTTGCCCCGGTTATAAATTTGCTGACCACAACAGGATGCTCTTCGTTCACCTTGGAAGCAATTTTCAGATAGTCTTTTAGCTCTTCTTTGCTTAAGGCGATGCTCATGGCTGCGCCACTCAATACATAGCTGGGTCTGATTAAAACGGGGTATCGAACCTTACTCGCAAATGCCTCGGCTTCTGGAATGGTGGTCAATTCTTTCCACTCGGGCTGATTAATTTCCAGGGTGTCCAACAATTGGGAGAATTTATGCCTGTCCTCGGCCCGGTCAATATCAATTGGGGATGTACCCAGTATTTGAACACCGCCATTATGCAAGGGTAAGGCCAGATTATTAGGAATTTGACCACCCATTGAAACGATAACGCCCAAAGGGTTTTCCTTTTCACAGATGTCCAGAACCCTTTCAAGGGTGAGCTCGTCAAAGTATAATTTGTCACAGGTGTCATAATCCGTACTGACTGTTTCGGGATTGTTATTGAGCATTATTGTGCGGTAAGACAACTTTTTCAAGGTCATCACAGCGTTTACACAGCACCAATCAAACTCCACGGAGGAGCCGATCCGATAGGCCCCGCCGCCCAGAACAATAACCTGCCTTTCCTCATCAAACGCCAGATCATCTTCAGTGCCGTTATATGTCAGATACAGATAATTTGTTTTGGCCGGGTATTCCGCCGCCAGGGTATCTATCTGTTTTACAAAAGGGATAATGCCCTGCTTTTTTCTGGTTTCTCTAACTGCTTGTTCTGTGCTTTTGGTGATCTTTGCGAGTTGAAGATCCGAGAATCCTTTTTCTTTGGCCTCTTTCACCAGTGAGGCTGGCAGGTTTTCTAATGTGTATCGGGCTAACTCTTTTTCGATCTCTACTACGTTCCTTATTTTAAATAGAAACCAGGAGTCAACCTTGGAAAGTTGGTATATCCGGTCTATCGAGTACCCGTATTTGATCGCCTCGACGATTGCGAACATCCGTTTATCGGTCGGCTCTTTGAGCTCCTTTTCCAGGTCATCGAATGTTAAATCATTGCAGACCAGGCCGTTCATTCCAATATCCAGCATTCGGATCGATTTCTGAATAGCCTCCTCAAAGCTTCTGGCAATCGCCATTACCTCACCAACCGATTTCATTTCAGAGCCGATATGAAGACTGACATTTGGGAATTTTTGCAGATCCCATCGTGGATATTTAACCACGACATAATCCAAGGCCGGCTCAAAACAGGCTGCCGTTTCCTTGGTAATCATGTTGTCTATCTCGGTCAGACCATAACCTAGAGCTAGCTTAGTTGCGATTAATGCCAGCGGATATCCGGTTGCCTTGGAGGCCAGGGCAGAACTACGGCTTAACCGGGCATTCACCTCGATTATTCTGTAGTCCTCTGAGTGGGGATCGAGAGCGAACTGGATATTACACTCACCGATGATGCCCAGGTGTCTTACGACCTTCATGGCAATCGACCTTAGTTTGAAATTCTCCGAGGCTTTTAGGGTTTGGACTGGAGAGACCACGATACTTTCACCCGTATGAATGCCCATGGGATCGACATTCTCCATAGAGCAAACTACGATACAATTGTTGTAGCGATCCCTTACGACCTCATATTCGAGTTCTTTCCAGCCTTCCAAATATTCTTCTATTAATATTTGTTTTGTGAAAGCAAAAGCCTTTTTGACAAGCGCGATCAACCCGGCTTGATTATGGACGACGCCAGACCCCAAACCGCCCAAGGCATAAGCAACTCTGCACATTGCCGGATAGGTGATCCGTTCAGCCACCCTGACCGCTTCCTCAACTCCATCGACGGCTTGACTCACCGGGGCTTTAAGACGCATTTCTTCCAGTTCTTTTACAAAGAGAGCCCTGTCTTCTGTCTTCTGTATAGCTGCAATCGGGCTGCCCAGGACCTTGATGCCCCACTCTTGTAAAACACCCTTTTCGCTTAGTTCCACACCCACATTCAATGCGGTTTGCCCGCCAAACCCAAGCAATATGCCATCAGGTTTTTCCTTTGCAATGATCTCTTCAACAAAATAGGTATCTAAAGGCAAAAAGTATACCTTGTCGGCCAAATGATCAGATGTTTGAATCGTAGCGATGTTGGGGTTTATTAAAACGGTTTCAATTTCCTCTTCTTTTAATGCCTTGATCGCCTGACTGCCAGAGTAATCAAACTCCCCCGCTTGCCCGATCTGGATTGCCCCTGATCCTAAAACCAAAACCTTTTTGATGTTTAAGCGTCTTACCCTCATTTCTTCATGGCCCTTAAAAACATATCAAATAAGAATTCAGTGTCATCCGGTCCCGGAGATGCTTCAGGATGAAACTGTGTTCCGAAGAAGGGTTTCGAAATATGTATGATACCTTCATTTGTCTGGTCATTGGCATTGTAAAACCACTCCCGCCAGTCCTGAGGCAACGTAGCAGAATCCACGGCATACCCATGGTTTTGGGATGTAATATAGCATCGTCTGGTCCCGATTTCCTCACAGGGTTGATTCTGACTTCTGTGCCCGAATTTTAATTTGTATGTGTCAGCCCCGGCAGCAAGACCTAAGATCTGAGAGCCCAGGCAAATGCCGAGGATTGGAATATTTCCAGAGAGCGCCCTTCTGAGATTCTCTATGATTGTAAGGCATTGTTTGGGATCACCGGGTCCGTTGGAAATGACGATGCCATCTGCTTTTTCTTTTGAAAAGTCATAGTTCCACGGAACCCGGAAAACCGTGAGGTCTCTTTCCAAAAAGGCCCTTATGATGCTATTTTTCACACCACAATCGACCAGCACGACCTTTATGCTACCTTTTTCGTATACAATAGGTTCTTTGAGGCTCACCTCGGGGACCAGGTTCCTTTTGTTGGGGTCTTGAAGCAAAACATCATCCTTATCGTCACAGACAATCTTCCCCAACATGGTCCCTTTTTCTCTCAGCTTCTTTGTCAGCGCCCTTGTGTCGACCCCGCTTACCCCGGCGACATGATGTTCTTTCATCCATTCAGACAGGGATTTCACAGCACTCCAATGGGAGTAGTCTGAAGAGTAATCAGCGACGATTAGGCCTTCAACATGAATTCTTTCCGATTCGAAATAGGTGAACAGGTTATTTCCCTTTTTTTCTCCAGGGACACCGTAATTGCCGATGAGAGGATAGGTTAAAGCCAGTATCTGGCCATGGTAGGACGGATCGGTCAGGCTTTCTGGGTAACCGATCATGCCGGTGTTGAATACTACTTCCCCGGCCACGGATCTCTTGGAACCGAACGTGTATCCGGGAAAAATGCTGCCGTCTTCTAAGACAAGTTCAGCAATGTGCCTCTTATGATCCATATGTGGCCTCATCTTTATGTGTGCAATACATATTTTCTGATAATAGGTCTACTTTATATCAGTCATGACCCTTTCCCGAAACCCGATATCCGATTTCTAAATGTGCGGGCTTCCCACGTCCGTAATTCCTTGAGATGACCAGGCCAGGAGCCTTGGAAGGAAAGGAAATCAGGCCGTTTTCTCATTGACTATCAGAGAATTCTTTTGCGACGGTTAAATAGGCATCCCTGAAAGGTATTCTTTGCTTTACAAGCCGGCAGGCCTTTTCAGTGGCAAAAAGTTCATCCGTCATGGCACGTCTGCAATTGTCCTCGTTTACGCTTAAATTCTCAAACACCAGATTGAGGACAGATAAACTCTTTTTTGTTATTTCAAAACCCTTTAAAATTGGTCCTTTGGTTTGCTGTAAATCCCGATGATAGCCCGAGATCAGGTTTGCGATGATATTTTTTACCTGAAATTCATATGAAACAATAATATGATAGTCTGTTCTCAGCAATTCCAGAACATCCGGATTCTTCTTTTGTGGCATCATAGAACTTCCGGTCAAGAATTCATCCGGAAGCTCAAAGAAGGCCAACTCCGGCAAGGTGAACAGGATTAGATCAGAGGCGGTTTTGTTGATATCAAAAAGGATGAGCGAGAGGGCATTTAACATGCTGGCCTCAAATTTGCCCCGGCTGTTTTGCACGTAGATCGGGTTTTCCTGTACACGGCTAAAGCCCATCTGGTTTGCCGTATACTGCCTGTCAATCTCAAATGGGATCCCATAGCCGGCCCCGGTCCCCAAGGGAGATTGATCAATCAGATCATAATCCGCGTCAAGCATTTTTTGATTGTCTTTCATTGAATCGATAATCGCATTGGACCAAAGCTCAATGGAAGAGGGCATGGCTTTTCGGGTGTGGGTAAAGCCGGGGATTTTCACATGTATGTATCTTTTCTGAAATTGGGAAAGGGTCTTATTCATCTTTGTTATCAAGCCGTTAATTTCTGACAGTTTATCTTTGTAAAGCAATCGTAGTGCTGCCAGCACCTGATCATTTCTCGACCTGAAGGCGTGGATCATTTTACCGGCATTGCCACAGGTCTTGGTCAGGTGATTCTCAATCGCAGTATGGCAGTCTTCATCCCCCTTCAAGACCTCAAATTTGCCTTTTTTATCCAATTCAATAATATGCCTGAGTTCATTTACAAGAACCTTGACATTTTTTTCAGATATGATAGCGATCTTTCCGAGCATCTGCGCATGTGCAATGGACGCCAGGCAATCATATTTCACCAATTGTCGATCCAGGATATAGTCATCTCCGACAGTAAAGTCTTCGATTTGGCTGTTTAATTGATATGTTTTCTGCCACAGTTTTTTGTTCATGGTTGTTTGCCTTTATGTATCACCCAAAGCGGTTTCTCTCCATTGATAGGGCTTTCTTTTTTTCAAAACCACATGATGTGCCTTCAGCCTCATGGCGGCGATGTTGATAAATCCTGAAGAGTCTAAGGCATTAAAGCCGCCTTCGATCTCCATGCTGGACAGCGCTCTATCATACAAGGAAATAGGTGATTCCCTCCCAATAATGGTAACATTTCCCTTATAGAGAGAGACAGAAACCTTGCCGTCAATGGCTTCCTGACTCTTATTAAAAGCGGCCATCAAAAAATCGACTTCCGGGGAAAACCAGAATCCATTATATAATAACTCTGAAAATTTGGGAATGAGACTGTCTCGCAAATGCATGACTTCCTTATCCATTGCTATGCCTTCAAGGTCTCTGTGGGCCTTCCAGAGTATGGTCCCTCCGGGCGTTTCATAAACGCCTCTCGATTTTATGCCGATATATCGATTCTCAACCATATCCAGACGCCCGATCCCGTTTCTGCTACCCAATTCATTCAAGTAAAGAAAGAGGTCTAAGGGTTTTTCCTTTACCGTGCCGTCATCCTTATTCACGACCTTGATCGGGTTGCCGTCCTTAAAATAGATATCGATGACCATCTCCCTATCCGGGGCATTTTTGGGCGATAGGGACATTGAAAAGACATCTTCAGGCGGCTTATAAGCCGGGTCTTCGAGCACTCCGGCCTCATGACTGATGTGCAATAGATTTTCATCCTCGCTATAGGAGTTTGCTTTTGAGGCCTTTATGGGAATGTCCCATTGTTGGGCATAATTGATCAAATCTGCCCTGCCCTTAAACTCGGAAATAAACTCCGGGTCTCTCCAGGGTGTAATGCATAGGATATTCGGGTTCAAGGCATAGTATGACAGCTCAAAGCGGACCTGGTCATTCCCTTTCCCGGTTGCGCCATGCGCGACGATTAAGGTTTTCTCTTTCATTGCTATTTCGGTTTGTCTTTTCGCAAGAAGGGGGCGGGATAGGGCTGTACCCAACAAATATCTTCCTTCATAAGCCGCGTTTGCCCTAAGTGCAGGATAGATATAGTTTACAACAAACTCCTCTCTCAAGTCCTCAACATACACCTTCAAGGCGCCTGTCTGAAGCGCCTTTTTTTCGATCGCCTTAAAATCTTCTCTCTGGCCCACGTTTCCGACAAAACAGATTACCTGGTAGCCTTTGTTCATTAGCCATTTTAGAATAACAGAGGTATCCAGTCCTCCGCTATATGCCAGAATTACCTTTTCTTTTTCCAAAACAATTACCTTCCTTTTTCAATGAAGCTTATAACGTCTTTTCTAATATAGCGATAAATCCGTTTTCAATTCTCTTTCTGTTTTCATCCGTATCGACAACGACTAGCATGGTATCATCCCCGGCAATGGTACCAAGTATTTCCGGTAACCCAAGACGATCGATAATAACCGCCACACTGTTGGCATTACCCGGTGCGGTTTTTATCACGATCAGGTTATTGGTGGATTTGATTTCATCGACAAAATTATCAAATACGACTCCCAATTGGTCTCTGAGATCGCTTTCCGATCCCTTTTCGAGGATCTCGTACCTATAACACCCTGGTTTGGTCCTCACTTTGACAACCTTGAGTTCTTGGAGATCCCTTGATATGGTTGCCTGCGTCGTCTCAATCCCACTGTTTCTCAACTGATTGAGCAGTTGAATTTGATCCGAGACTTCCTGCTCAGAAATAATTTTTTTCAATAACTGCAGCCGTATTCTTTTTGTATAATCATACATAAGAATTGCATATATATACGAATCTAACCCACTTGTAAAGCATTTTTTGTATATTTTTTGTATATTTTAATCCAAGTTTGTCAATATATTCTATAAATAGTTGAAAAATGGGCAAAAAAAATTTGTAGTTATAAGGATAAGCTCTTTGGGTTTCAAAAGAATGAAAGCCGACGTCCTTAGTCTGCTGGAGGGTAGAATGGGCAGAAAGTGCTATTCCCTCCATTGCCAGGCAACTAACATTGATGGTCTCGTAAAAAGTCCCAAAACCGTCATGCCGGACTTGATCCGGCATCCAGAAGTAATTGAATTTACTGGATTCCGGCTTTCGCCGGAATGACGTTTTCAAGAGATTCTCGACTTTT
>Ga0114930_10002329_pt1 | contig 17187 bp, 12 predicted proteins | sample AnhtaG_FD_87300 | JGI IMG/M metagenome (GOLD analysis project Ga0114930, IMG submission 87300) | Deep subsurface microbial communities from Anholt, Denmark to uncover new lineages of life (NeLLi) - Anholt_01485 metaG | ecosystem: Environmental > Aquatic > Marine > Oceanic > Sediment | place... | reverse complement strand
CTCGCATCCCCAGGAATGAATTCCTGGGCTATCCTCAATCGTCCCTGACGGGACTGATGGGTATGGCGGAACTCGCATCCCCAGGAATGAATTCCTGGGCTATTCTCAACCGTCCCTGACGGGACTGATGGGTATGGCGGAACTCGCATCCCCAGGAATGAATTCCTGGGCTATCCTCAACCGTCCCTGACGGGACTGATGGCTATGGCGGAACTCGCATCCCCAGGAATGAATTCCTGGGCTATTCTCAATCGTCCCTGACGGGACTACTCGGCGCGGTCCGGCGCCCCCAACCCGCCCGGGCTCCCCGAAAGACCCCTTCCGAAACCGCGTTTGCGGCCCGGCCCTCCCACGCCTATCATGGCAGGTGGCTCTCGCGAACAGGTGGGAAGGGATGACTGGAAGGAGGTCCGATATGGTTGTACGCACGCGGGTCCTGTGTTTGGCCCTGGGTTGGGCTGTGGCTGCTACGAGTTGGGGGGACGCGCCTATGTCGCCGTTCAACGTCGGGGACCGCTCGCAGTTGTTCGTGGATCACGTGCTGGTGCGGGAGGCGACGAATGTGGCGTTCTCGCTGCATCCCGCGCGGAAACACCCGGAGAACCCGTTGGTCAAAGCGGACCAGCCCTGGGAAGGGTGGCGGCTCGAGATCTACGGGAACGTCCTCTATGACGAAGAGGAGCGGCTCTTCAAGATGTGGTACATCGGCGAGGAGCCCGAGGCGTTCCCGCATTACGCGACGCTCTACGCCACGAGCAAGGACGGCATCCACTGGGAGAAGCCCCTGGTGGGCACGTTCGAGAACGACAAGTACGCTGAGCACAACGGCGTGGCGGAACAGGTGCTCTTGGCCAGCGTCATGAAGGACAACAAGGACCCGGACGCGAGCCGCCGCTACAAGATGATCTGCTGGTTGCAGAAAGACCACGGGTATCACACCATGGTGTCGCCGGACGGCCTGCACTGGACCCGGTTCAGCAAGGCGCCGATCTGCCGGAGCGGCGACGTGATCACGGGGTACTACGACGAACGCCTCGAGAAGTATGTGGCCCTGCCCAAGATCGGCCACCGCGTGCGCGGGCACAATCGCCGGGTGTTCTGGATGATGACGAGCGAGGACTTCGCGACCTGGACCGAGCCCAAACTGGTCATCACGGCCGACCAGCGCGACGACGCCGGGTCCCTGGCCCGCATCGAGGAGGTGCGCCCCATCCTGGACGTGCCCGACGACCCCAAGCTGATGCGTACGGAGTTCTACGGCGTCGGGGTGTACCCGGCCGAGTCGTGCACGCTCGGGTTCGTGTGGATGTTCACGGTGAACAACAACGCGCGCTACGGCAACCAGGAGGGCCCCGGCGAACTGCAGCTCGCCGTGACGCGCGACCTCGAACATTGGGAGCGGCCGTTCCGCGTCCCGTGCGTGCCGCGCGGCAAGCTCGGCGAATGGGACTGCGGGTTCTTCTGCACCCAGTCCCGCGCGCTGCGCGTGGGCGACGAGGTCTGGCTCTACTACACGGGCTCGAACTACACCCACGGCACGCCATGCCTCTACCGCGCCGAAGGCACCGGCCGCGGCACGGAGTACACCGGCGCCATCGGCCTGGCCATCTGGGACCTCGACCGCTTCGTGTCCGTCGACGCGCCCGCGGACGGCGGCTCGCTCACCACCGTGCCCGTTGTTTTCCAAGGCGACCGCCTCGAGGTCAACGCCCGCACCAAGCCCGGCGGGACCATCACCGTCGCCCTGTGCGACGCCGCCGGCACGCCAATCGAAGGCTACGAGCAGTCCGACCCCATCACCGGTGACGAGCTCCGGCACGTGGTGGCCTGGGACGGCAAGCCCGACGTCGCGCCGCTGGCGTCGAAGCCCGTGACCGTCCGGTTCGAGATGAAGAGCGCCGAGCTGTTCGCGTTTGCCTTCAGGGAGTAGCGAGGGACGCAGGCGGGCCGCGATCAGTCCACCAGGCCTTCGGTGTGGGCGACGGCGTAGGTGCAGACGAGGTCGCCGGTGATGTTGTTCATGGTCTCGAACATGTCGAGTATGGGGTTGATGCCGAGTGCGAGGGCGACGATGACGGCGGTCTGGTCCGGGGTCAGGCCGAGGTTCCCGAGTATGATGAACAGGAGCATGAGGCTGCCGCCGGGGACGCCTCCCGCGCCAATCGAGGCGAGGACGGTGCTGACGACGAGAATGACGAGGCCGGGGAGCGTGAGGCCGATGCCGAACATGTTGGCGGCGAGCACGGCGAACATGGGCAGGTGGACGCAGACGCCGTCCATGTTGATCGTGGCGCCGAGGGGGAGGCTGAAGCCGGCGAGCTCTTCGCGGACGCGTAGCTCTTCGGTGGCGACCTTGATCGAGACGGGTAGGGTGGCGGCGCTGCTGCGCGTGATGAAGGCCATGATCATGGCCTCCTGCGCGCGCTTGAGCACGCGGAAGGGGTTCTGGCGCGTGATGAGGCCGAGCAGGACCGGGTAGACGACCAGGACCATGCCGAGGATGCCGCCGACGACGCCGAGGGTGACGCGCACGTAGGGGCCGACGATGGCGGGGCCGTAGAGCCCGAAGTTCATGATCGACAGGGCCAGCACGCCGACGGGGGAGTACTCGAGGATCCAGTCGACGAGCTTGAACATGGCGTCGCGGCCCGCCTTGAACAGGTCCTCGAGCCGCTCGAGCCGGGCCACGCCCTGCTCGCCGTCATGGGGGGCCTTGCCGCGGGCTTCGATGGACACGCGGATGGCCAGGCCGAACAGGATGGCGAACACGATGATCGGGAGGAAGTTGCCGGAGGCGAGGGCCTCGAAGGGGTTCTTGAACAGATTGAAGAGGACCTGGACGAGGCCGCCCTCGGCTACCGTGACCTCCTGGGCTTGTTCGCCGAGGGCGCCGGCCATCTGCTCCCAGGCGTCGAGCTCGCCGCCGGCGCCGGGGCTGATGGCCAGGGCCAGGCACACCCCCAGCACCGCGGCAAGCAAGGAAGTGAGCAGGTACCATGCGAGCGTCTTCGCGCCGACGCGGCCGAACTTGCCGACCGGCAGGCTGGCGGCCCCGACCACGAGGGAAACGAAGATGACGGGGATGACGATCATCTTGAGCATGTGGACGAAGATCGTGCCGAAGGGCGACACGTAGGGCATGATGCCCTCGGCGACGGGGCGGCCCGTGGCGACCGAGGCGTACCACAGTACAACGCCAATGGCGGAGCCGGCCAGGAAACCGGCCAGGATGCGCAACACGAGGGACGTGCCCATGTACAGGTTGAGTAACCTTCTCATTCGATTGTCCTACTCCTTCTCATTCCGCCTTGGGTGAGCGTTCGCGGATCATGCCCAAGTAACACAGGAAATCGGTCAGGGCCGTGTCCACACGGCGCGCCGGCTCAGAGCCAACCGGCAACCGTCCAGATCACGCTGGCGCGCGTAAACGGGACGCTCGCAAGCTCGTCGATATCCCTGACCGGATGGAAACCGTACTTGCGTTGATACTCCGCGTTGAAGCGGCGTTCCAGTTCGGTGGTTTCGGTGAGGGGCAGTTCAAGCCATTCGCTGCCGCGAATGGCGCTTTCCCGCAGTGCGATCCAGAGCTCGTAGTCGCGGCGGCCGTTGTCCGCGCCGTAGACCGGCGCCGTGTCTTCGGTCACAGCGCGATACATGCTGTCAAGAATAGCGGCCTTGGCGATTTGGTCCTCATCGGCGATTCCCAGGTCCTTGTAGGGGTTCTCCCAGATCACGGGAGGGTCGGTGTCCACGCGCACCTCGCTGAGGATCTCGTCGCCGCCTATGTCCTCATAGACACGGCGGAAGGGATACTCGACCTCGCCTTTGAACGATTCCGTCGGCTCGTCGCCCGCCTTCTCGTGGTCCAGCAGAATCAGGGCCTCGTCATAGATCTGGCCGAGGGTCCCCTCGACGTCCCAGCCATGCCGCCATTTGCGCCCCTTCGGGGGCATCTCGTAAATACAGGCCACGCCGTCCGGGAATTCGATGATGCCGGCTTCCCAGAACGCCCGTTCCATGGGATCGCCGCCATACGCCCGTTGCGGGACCACATCGACCTCGGCGGCATAGCCCAGCACGCGCTTGGGCTCGGTGCCGAGAATCATCCTGATCGCGTTGAAACCATGGTACGCGCCGCAGGGATACTTGAGGCGGGCGTGGGTGATCTTCCCGAGAAGTCCCTGTTTGACGATTTTCTGCTTGAGTTGCTCGTCGGGCCAGAGCCAGACGTTCTCGGCGATCTCGAGTTTGACGTTGTTGCGGCGGCAGGCGTCGATGATGGCGTCGGCCATCTCGAGGGTGATTGCGATTGGGATCTCGTTGATGACGTGGCAGCCGGCCTCGGCGGCCTTGATGCAGACCATGCCGGTCGAGTCGGTGGGCGTGAGGCGATAGACCACGTCGGGCTTTTCCTGTTTGAGCATGTGGTCGAGGTCGGTGTAGCGCGCCTTCACGCCCCATCGCTCGCCCGCCTCTTTCAGGCGTGCTTCGTCGAGGTCCACCATGGTGCAGAAATCGTAGCGGTCGGAGAGCTTCAGGATGGTGTCCAGGTGCCCGCCGCTGCGGGCCTCGGGCGCGGAACCGACGCCTACCACGGCAATACGCAGCTTCTTCATGGCGCGGCCTTCCTGGTTGCGTTTGGCTGGATCAAGCCGGGACGTCCTACGTGGGCCGTGACGCAAACCCCGCGGCCCTGGTTGCGCTATTGTGGCCGGCCCGGTTGGCGCTGTCAACACTTGACTCGCCGTTGTGCGGGCGCTCTGTATGGTTGCCGGAAGGGAAAGGGAGTGCTATGCTTGGCCGTGCGCATACATAGGGATGTGCGAGTTCCGATAGGTCTTGCGGAGATGGAATGAAGGACTACCATATCAACATCTTCTACAGCGACGAGGATAAAAGCTACATCGCTGACGTCCCCGACCTCCCAGGATGCTCGGCCTTCGGCGACACGCCGGAGGCCGCGTTGCGTGAGGTCGAGGTCGCGAAGGCGGTATGGTTGGAGGCCGCGCATGCAGAAGGCAGGGCGATTCCGGCGCCGCGCTATCGTCCCGCGATCTACCAAGCGGCGTCGTGATTGACCTGCCCGGTCCTGCGCTCTCGCCCGATGTCCAGTCCATGAGGATGATTGCATGCGTGTTGCGGGGTTGCCTGCCGCAGGATGAGCCCGACGAGGAAGGAGAAAGCAGATGTATCATGAGCTGACGCGATGCAGGGAGGCGAAGGTGGGCCGGTGCTCGTCGTGGGACGTGACGGGGCGCAATGCGGACGCGTGGGGGATCGCGGCCGGCGAGACGCGGGTGCTGGCGGACATCCGAGGGCCGGGGCGCATCACCCACATCTGGATGACACAGCCGTGCCACTACCGTTCGGTGCTGCTGAAGATGACGTGGGACAACGCGGCGCACCCGAGCGTGCTGGTGCCGCTGGGCGATTTCTTCGGCCTCGGGCACACGATCGTCAACAGCTACCAGAGCTTCCTATTCAGCGCATCGACGCGCCAGAATAACAAGATGGAGCAGGGCTGCGCGCTGAACTGCTACGCGCAGATGCCGTTCCGCGAGCGGGCCGTGATCGAGCTGGTCAACGAGAGCGGCGAGCAGCACGGGCAGTACTTCTACATCGACTACGAGACCTACAAGAAAGACCTGCCCGAGGACGAGTTGCTGTTCCATGCGGAGTTCCGTCGCGAGAACCCCTTCGGCGGCTGGGGTCACGAGATCCCCGTTAACACGCCCGAGGCCAACATCGTGAACAAGGGCCGGCCCGCCTGGAACAACAACTACGTCATTCTCGAGACGCAGGGCCGCGGGCACTACGTCGGCTGCAACCTCAGCGTGACGAACTTCCAGGGGACGTGGTGGGGCGAAGGCGACGACATGACCTGGGTGGACGGCTACCGGTGGCCGCCCGACCTGCACGGCACGGGCAGCGAGGACTACCTCAACCAGGCGTGGGGCATGCAGCCCAACGCCTTCATGCGCAACGGCTCGTCGATCCACGAGGGCAATACGGGCGGCTACCAGACCAGCTACGTCCACCACATCGAGAACCCGGTCCGGTTCGAGAAGTCGGTCAAGGTCACCATCGAGCACGGCCACGGCAACCACCTGTGCAACGAGATGTCGAGCGTGGCGTACTGGTACGCCGCCGAGCCGACGCGGGTCGTCGCGCCGCCGCCAGCGGCCAAGCGCATGCCCGTCATGAAGGATGACAAGGGCCGGTGGGCGCCGCTGAAGAAGAACCAGGTCACCTCGCGCGTCATCCGGCCCAACGCCGAGATGAAGGCCATGAAGGCCCACTGGCGCAAACACCGCGTGGCCCCCTACCCTGCCTTGGCCAAGCAACGTGCCGCGGAGGACAAGCGGGCCGCGGGAAAGAAACGCAGGAAGGGCAAGTAGGTTTGCCGCGAGGGGGACCTTCTTCCTGGAAAGAAAGAACGCCCCCCCGCACCCTCCTCCAAGAAAGGCCCGTTCAGGTTTTCTGTCTCGGCTTGATGGCGTGCACCTTGATGCTGACGACGGATTGGACGGCCCTTGTGATGGCCTCCGGGGAGAGGTCTTTGACCTGGTCGAGCAGGGGCTGGATGGTGGGGTCGGTAAGCAGCAACTGGACGGGGACACCGGCTTGCTCTGCGACCTCCACCTCGGCGAATCCCGCGCCTTGGACGGCGGCGAGGTAGTCGCCCTTGAGCAGCGCGCCGGCGATGCAGGCCGTGTAGGCCGCGGCCGACTCTCGGATCGTCTCGGGCAGCTCCTGAAGGAGCACGATGTCCGACACCATCAGGCGGCCGCCGGGCTTGAGCACCCTGAACGCCTCGGCGAACACCTTGTCCTTGTCCGGCGCCAGGTTGATGACGCAGTTCGAGATGATCGCGTCGGCCGTGTCGTCCTCGACGGGCAGCGCCTCGATGTCGCCCTGGCGGAACTCGACGTTGGCGTAGCCGCCCTTCTCCGCGTTGGCCCGGGCCTTCTCGATCATCTCGGGCGTCATGTCAACGCCGATGACGCGCCCCGCGTCGCCGACCTTTCGCGCCGCCAGGAAGCAGTCGAACCCGGCCCCGGCGCCGAGGTCCACCACGGTCTCACCCGGCGCCAGGCTCGCCAAGGCCACGGGATTGCCGCAGCCGAGTCCGAGGTTGGCGCCCTCGGGCACCGCGCCGAGCTCCGCGTCGCTGTATCCGACGGCCTTGCTGATGGTCTCGGCCAAGTCCCCGCCGCCACAGCAGCACCCGCACCCATCGCGGGATCCCGTGGCCGCTTGCGCGTAATGCTCTCGCACACTCGTCTTGACATCGACTTCACTCATAGCGTTGATCTCCTCGCGGGTGTGGTAGCCCAGGGCCCGCCGTCCGGGAGGCCTCATGGCCTCCCACGTTTTCATTCCGTTTCGTCTGCAGGGCACGTCGTATCGACGGGCTTCTTCAGCCTACTTCGGCGGCGTTAGCTCGGCCGCGAGCGCGCCCAAGTAGTCACTCAACGCTGCCAGGGCCTCCCGGTTGATCGTGTAGTACACCCACTGGGCATGTTTGTGGCGCTGCAACAGCCCGGCATGGTGCAGTTCCTTGAGGTGCTGGGAGATGGTGGACTGGGCCATGTCAAACTGGCCCACGATCTCGTCCACGCAACACAGCGTCCCCTCTTTCACGTCGGGCAATCCAGGGCTGCCCGGGCTGCACGCACACTGGCGCTGGCTCTTGAGGATGGCATCCAGGATGGCCAGCCGGCTCTCGTTGCCCAGGGCCTTGAAGATGCGCACTAACTGTTCCTGGTCCACGACCGCCCCTTTCCTTATCACAATATCGAAACTTTACGATATTACTATACCCGATCCGCGAGGGTTTGTCAAGCCCTCGAATCAAGCCATCTAAGATCTTAGCCGGAGCGGTATCGTCATGCCATTTGCGATCTTACCGGGAGCGGCAGGGTTTGCGATGGCAGGAGAACGGACCTTGAGCACGTTGAAGACGTATCGGAAGCGGTATGCGAAGGCGGATCACGCGCAACGCGGGGGCTGTTGGATGAGTCTTGCGACCTGACGGCGTACCACCGCAAGTATGCCATTGTGCTGCTGGGGCGCCCGGCCGCCTAGCGAGCGGGCTGGAAGCGCATCTCGTGGGTGTTGCTGGCCTCGATCTGCTCGTCGGTGAAGCACGGCTCGCGGTACTTGCCCGCCATGAACAGCCCGGCCTGGTCGCCGTAATTGGGGCTCGAGAAGTTGCCGGAGTTGCCGGTCGGCAGGACGGTCAGCGAGTGCTCCGGGTCCGCGAAGTCGATGAGCCGGCGGGTGGTTGGCCCCGCGATGACGTCGTACTTGAGGCCCTTGGGGAGGTAGATCATGTTGTTGATGACCTGCGTGCTTCCCGAGGCCGGAAACGGCCCGACATCGAACACCTCTCGAATGAAGGGCAAGCCGAGGTACTCGGCCGCGTAGCCGAAGGGGTGCTTGAACTCGATGGTGTGGATGGTGCCCCAGGTCCACTGGGCGGGGTCGTCGCCAAGCTTCTCGCGCAGGGCGGCCACGGTTTGCCGGAAGGCTTCGAGGACGACGTCGGCGCGCGTCTCCACGGCCTCGGTGCCGATGTTGTCCCAATAGGGGGATTCGTCCTCTCCGATCAAGTGCTTGAAGAAGCTCCAATGGTCGGCGACGGTGCAATAGCTGTCCAGCAAGTCTTCGCCGATCTCGTCCTCGAGCGCGGCCCGAATGAGGGCGTGGCACAACGCATGGTAGATGGTGGCGCCGACCGAGCCCACGTTGTGGCGGTGGTTCCACTGCCGCAACGTGCCGAGGGCCTGCTGCCCGAGCGGGTCCAGGGCGCCTTCGTCGGCCCTGGCAAGGATGGCCGCGACCTGCTTGACGATGGCGGGCGCGGCGTAGGCCGTGTCGTCGAGCTGCACGTTCTTGAGCTTGTCGATGGTCCAACGGTAGCCAGGCTCGATTAGCTGCTCGATGCGGCCCGCCCGGTCCGTGGGCTGCCAGTAGCCTTGCAGGTCCTGGATGGGGCCGACGGGCTTCACGGTGGACTTGTTGTTTGCGGTGACGATGAAGCCGGATGGCGGGTTCTTAAGGTGGGGGTTCTGCTCGAAGGGGACGTAGCCCAGGAAGTCGTCCTTGCCGGAAGCGCCGTCCAGGATCTGCTTCGAGTCGACGTGGTCGGGTCGGATCGGAATCACGCCCGCGGCCCACCACGCGATGTTGCCGTCCCGGTCGGCGTAGGAGACGTTGATGCCCGGCGACGTGATGAGCGAAACGGCTTCGGCGAACCCGTCGCAGTCGTTCGCGTGCCCCATTCGGTAGAAGGCCTCGGCATCGGTGTAGTCGTGGTGCTGCCAGACCCAGCACAGGGCGATCTCCGGGCCGTCGTAGCCCTGGAGCAGGCGGAAGGCGTCGGTGAGGATGGGCCCGTGAGGCGTCACCCGCACGGTGTGGGACACGTCGCGGCCGAAGCGGATCTTGATGGTGTCGGTGTCGGTCTCGACGTCCACCCACTCGCCCTTGTACATCACCTTGGCGGGATCGTCGGGATGGAAGGTCTCGGCATACAGGTCGAGATCGTCGTTGGCGAACATGGTCAGCGCCCAGCCGTGGTGGCGGTTGTGGCCCAGCAGCGCGAAGGGGACCAGCGCCAGATAGTGGCCGTACAGCTCGAAGTCGCCGTATTGCACGTGGGCCTCGTACCAGATGCCCGGGTTGGTGAAACCGACGTGGGGATCGTTGGCCAGGATCGGCTTGCCCGACCGCGTCCGCGAAGGCCCCAGCACCCACGAGTTGCTGCCGAGCGCCGGGCCGAACAGGTCCGACAAGGATTGCTGGTGGCCCAGCACGGCCTCGAGGGCGGCCAGCGAAGGCGGTGCGTCGCGGTCTGCTTTGGCCCCGTCGGCCCCGCCCTCGCCTTTCGAGCGCAGATAGGCCTCGGCCTCGGCCAGGCTTTCCATGATGGTGACCGGGACCTCCTTGCTGTAGCCGGGGAATAAGGCGTCCACGTCGAGGTCCGGCCGCCGTTGCTGGAGGATCGTCTTTAGCGCGTCTCCCCGGAGGCCATCGGCGAAGGTGATGGGAAGGACCGCGGCCACCGTCAGGCAGTCGGCCGGCGTATACGTGCGCCTCGGGATGCGCAGCACCGAGAACTCGAAGGGAGGCGGCTCGTTCTCAACGCGATGGTTGACGCCGGCCACGAAGGCCTCGACGGCCTTCATCGGAGCGGGCGAGAGCGCTTGGCCTTGGGCGACGACCGCCTCGGCCTTGGCGCGCAGACGGAACGAGCGCACGATCTTGTCGATCGGGACGGCCGGCGGCCCGGCGATCTCGGCCAGCTCGCCCCGCGCCAGCCGCAGCATCAGCTCCATCTGGAACAGGCGGTCCTGGGCCATGGCGTAGCCGAGCGCGAAGTAGGCGTCGGGCTCGTTCTCGGCGTAGATGTGGGGCACGCCCCACTGGTCCCGCACAACGCGCACCTCGGCCTGCAACGACGGGTGCGTAACGACGGCGTCCAGATCAGGCAGCCGCGTCTTCGCCAGGTAGACCAGCCAGAGGCCAACGGCGACCACGAGCAGGACCAGCGGCAGTACGACAAACTTGATTACTAACTTGACGAAGCGCAGCGCTTTCTTCATGGGATTTCCAATGACTCCTTGTGCTGCGCCGTATTGTGCCGATACCGCGCGCCGGAGTAAAGGCCGCCCGCCCGAGTCAATCGCCGCTTTGGTGCGGGCGGGACCCGTGCGATAGAATGGGGCGCGTAGAAAGGGATGGATCGTGACACACGTTCTCATGATTGCCGTGACCGTTCTCGTGGGTGGCCTGTGCTGGCCGGGGAGGGCCTGGGCCGCGGGGGAGGCGCCGGGGCCGTTGCGTATCGGCGTCGTGGGCTACGAGGGCCACGGCTCGGTGTGGACCAACGACCTCAATGCCGGGGTGGGAGACGAGATCGGCCTTAAGATCACGCACGTCTGGCATCACATGCCCATCGACGAGGCGACGCGCGGAAAGTACGGGTTCGAGGTGGTCGAGAAACCCGAAGACCTCATCGGGAAGGTCGACGGGGTCATCATCGCCGAGGAGCTGCCGCATCGCTACCGGGAGCTGGCCGAGCCCTTTATCCGCGCCGGTGTGCGGACCTTCCTGAATCGTCCCCTGGCGGCCACGGCCGCGGACGCGGCGGCGCTGCTGCGTCTTGGCCGCGAGTGCGACAACCCGATCTTCGCGGCGTCGCTGTTGGCGCTGGACCCGGCGGTCCTGGCCATCCGGGGGGAGTGGGCGCAGTACGCGCCGCTGAAGATTGTGAACGTGACGGGCCCGAGCAACCACTTCTGGTGGTACGTGCCGCACACGGTCAGCGCGCTGGTCAGCGCGTTGGGCGCGGGTGTGGCCGAGGTGCACGTGCACGACTTCGAGTGGGACCAGGAAGGCGTCACCTTCAAGAATCCGCTGGTCATCTTCTTCCGATACCAAGCCGATTCGGCCGTGGGCGCGGTTCGCGGGACCATGCAGATCCAACCGGAAGGCTGGTACGGCTTCCGAATGAAGCTGTATGGCCACAAGGAAAGCCCGGAATATACGCTGTGCAAGCCGACGCCGGGCGTGTCCGGGTGGATGCCCATCTACCAGGCCATGATCCCGTTTTTCCGTGACGGCAAGAGGCCGTTTACGGACGAGGAACTTCTCGAGGTTCCGCTGCTGACGGACATGATCCTCAGGAGCGGCCTCGAAAAACGGCCCGTACGGCGGTCCGAGTATGCGGCCAGCTTGGCCCTCCTGAAGTAACGCGCGCATGAAAGAAGAACGCCTCCCCTTCATCTCCTACACGGCCCTCACTCGACCCACGCACGCGCGCGCGAGCGGCTGAAGCGGTGCACCACGCAGGAAAGGACCTACCGCCATGAGCGCCTCGCGTAACGTACTCCTGATCGTCTCGGACCAGTTCCGGCACGACTGCGTCGGGGCTGCCGGGAACCCCCTTATCCAGACGCCCAACCTGGACGCGCTGGCCGCCGAAGGCGTCCTGTTCACCCACCACTTCGTGCAGACCTGTCCGTGCGGGCCGAGCCGCATGTGCCTCTACACCGGGCGCTACATGTGCTTGACGCGGTCGGTCAACAACCAGACGCCGTTGACGGACGCCGACGACAACGTGGCCCGGTTTCTGCGCGACGGCGGCTGCGACGCGGGCATCCTCGGCTATAACGACTACGCCCTCGACCCGCGGATCTGTGCGCCCGGAGACCCCCGGCGAACCAGCCTCAACTACCACAACTTCCTGCCGGGATTCGACGTCGTGCTGGACCACGAGCACGACTCGCCCGAGTACTTCGCGTACCTGCGCGAAAAGGGCTACCCGCCCGAGCTGTGCACGCGCCGCATCGTGCATGAGCCCGAGCTGCCGCCCGAAGGGACCGGCGGCCACCTGCCGTGCCACTTCCCGGCCCGCTACCGCGCGGAGGACAGCGAAGGCCAATTCATCTCCGCCAAGACCATCGAGTATCTCGAACAGCCCCACGACCGGCCGTGGTTCCTGAGCGTGAACTACATCAAACCCCACTCGCCCCACATCTGCCCCGCGCCCTACCACGGCATGTACGACCCCGCCGCCATGCCGGCCGCCAACCGGCGCCCGGAGGAACTCGAGGACCCGCACCCCTACTGGCGCCTCATGCGGCCGCACCGGGCCATGCTCGAGGAACCCCAGCTTCGCGAGATACAGGCCGCCTACTACGGCATGGTGTCGGAAGTCGACGCCTGCGTGGGGCACATCATCCAGGCGCTCAAGGACACGGGGCAGTGGGAGCACACCCTAGTCATCTTCGCTTCCGACCACGGCGAGTATCTGGGCGACCACTACAGCATGGACAAGGCCCACTATTACGACGAGACCATGCGCGTGCCGTGCATAGTCCGGGACCCATCGCCCGAGGCCGACGCGACGCGCGGGCAGCGACTCGACACGTTCACGGAGTCCGTGGACATCGCCCCGACCATGTGCGAGTACGCCGGGGCGCCCGCGCCCGACCGTCTCCAAGGCGTCAGCCTCCTGGGGCTCTTGCGCGGGCAGCCGCCCGCGCAAGCCAAGAGCGAGATTCACTTCGAGTACGACTTCCGCGACAAGGCGAAGCGGCTCGGTGAATACGACCCGGACGAATGCCTGCTCTGGGTCATCCGCGATCGTGACTACAAGTACGTCCAGTTCGGCGTCGAGGCCATGCCGCCCTTGCTGTTTGACCTTCGCGCCGACCCCGGCGAGCACCATAACCTGGCCGGCAGCCCGGAACACGCCGCGACCGTGGCCCGTTACGCCCAGAAGATGCTCCGATGGCGCATGAGAAACGAAGACCAGCGAATGGAGCACTGGGCCTATCCCTACCGCTAGCGTCCGGACCTCACACGCCGGGCCCAATGGCACACGGAGGGTCAGAGGACTACCCATGGCCAGCACCAGCGTCGCACTGCCGAAGCTCTCCCGGCACACCCGCCAGATAGGCCGGAACTGTGGCCCGACCTCCCTGGCGTGTTGCGTGCAAGGAGGCCCTTGGTGGCGCGGTGTAGGAATATGGGGACGTACGCGGGCAGTGTCCACGGGCTGGGATGATCTCTGAGCAGGCGGAAGATGCGGCGGGGTAGGGCGATGGTGGGAATGGTGCGCGGGAAGGCGTACAATACGGTTGGAGAAGGCGACCAAGGATGCAGTCAGCAAGAAGAGAGGCAGCCATGCGGTTACGTCGGACCCCGGATGCGTTGATGTCCTTAGGTCGGGGCCGCGACGGTTGGGAGGACGTGCAATGTCGGAGCGATCCATGAGTCGGCGGACGTTCATGAATACGGGCACCACGGCACTCGGGGCGGCGGGGCTCGTCGCGAGCCAGGCGCACGCGGTGCTTAGCAGGCCGCCGCTCGAGGTGCGATACGGCCTCAACCTCCTGGTCTACACGGCGGCGTTCTCGAAGGACCAGGTCGACTTGATCCGGAAGGTGGCCGACATGGGGTATGACGGCGTCGAGATCCCCTTCAACGACCTCGATCTGCTGGACGTCGAGGCCACGCGGCGCGCGCGCGAGCAGGCGGGCGTCGGGCTCACGGCGTGCGCGGTCCTCATGCCCGGTACGAACGTCACCAGCCCGGATGCCTCGGAACGGCAGATCGGCGTCGACCGGCTCAAGCGCATGGCCGACATCACCGCGGAGATGGGCGGGGACGCGGTGGGGGGTCCGCTGTACGCGCCGGTCGGCCAACTGACGGGCCTGGCCCGGACAGCCGACGAGTGGACGTGGGGCGTCGAGGGCCTCCGGGCGGCGGCCGAGCACGCGGAGACGGGCGATATCGTGCTCGCCATCGAACCCCTCAATCGCTTCGAGACCCATTTCCTCAATACGACGGACGACGCCATCCGGCTCGTTCGGGAGGTGGGCCACCCGAACCTGACGGTGCAGGTCGACACGTTCCATGCGAACATCGAGGAGAAGGACACGGCCGCGGCCATCCGCGCCGCAGGCGACCTGCTGGGCCACTTCCATGCGTCCGAAAGCGACCGGGGCGTGCCCGGCACGGGGCAGGTGCCGTGGAAGGACTGCTTCGCCGCGTTGCGCGAGATCGGCTACGACCGGTGGGTGACCATCGAGAGCTTTGCCACGGGGATCCTGGACCTGTGCGCGGCCGCGTGCATCTGGCGTCCAATCTACGGGTCTGCCGACGAACTGGCCGTCAACGGTCTCGCGTTCCTGAAAGCCATGGCCCGGGTCGCCTAGGCGCCGGCGGTTGGGTTGGCGGCGCGCTCGTGCGTGAACAACTGAACGGCGATTCCTGCCGTGGCCAGCATGGCCCAGCAGGTCAGCACGATCCACGGGCCTCGGGCGTCCTCGATGAGGCGGGGCGCGGCATCCGGCGGAGGGGCGCCGAGTACGAAGAACGTGATGCCTTGCGCGGCCACCCACGCGCCGATGGCCGCGGTGGCGACCGTCATCATGGGCCGCTCGAAGGCGAGGGCCGCCAGGCCCCCGAACACCGCAGCCCCGATCACGGCGGAAGTCACCCAGGTCTCCGGCCGGGCGCCGATCAGGGTGCCGGCCACGAGCACCCCCGCGAGCACGCCCACGCAGAACACCCCGGCCTTGTATAGGAAAGACAGCGCGAAGGCCCCGGCGACGCCGCCGAGACACGCCGCCGCGGCCATGTAGACCAGCTTGCCGTGGCTCAGGAAACCGGCCAGGGCGCCCGCCACCGAGCCGGCCAACACGAACCCCGTCAGCACCAGGACAAGCTTGAACAGACGATAGCCGAGGAAGCAGTACAGCACACCCACGGCGATGGCCGCGGCCATGCCGAGCCGTGCCTGCTCGCCGCTCAACTCCGCCAGGTTCGCATCCAACCCAAACGCCATGCCGACCTTCCCGTGGCCTTGCCGATTGTCGCCCAGGCGGACGTTGTTGTCAACAGGCGTGCGGGCCGGGAGCTACTTGGGCCCGTAGTAGCGCCGGCGGTAGAGGTCGGCGTGTACGCTCCTGGCCGCCTCGACCAACTCCGGGTAGGGCGAGTCCGTGATGCTCACGAAGCCGATGTTGTAGTTTTCACCGTCGAACCAGCGCCCCGTGGTGTGTTCATCCACGTACTGGAACCAGTGGCAGCCGACAAAGGCCGGGCAGTCGGCCACCGCGCGCACGTAGTCGGCATAGTGGGCCGCCCGGTCCGCCTGGTTCCTCGTTGGCACGAGTCCCGTGTGGAACATGCCGCGGTCCAGCGCGCCGAAGTGGAACTCGCCGATGAGGAGGGGCTTGCCCAAGTCGTTCTCACCCGTGAATCGCTGGTGGTCGATGCGGCGGCAGTACAGGTTGAAGCTGACCACGTCGGCCACGTCCGCACACGCCCGCACGGCGAAGGCCGGCGCCGAAGAGAACCGGCACCCGAGGTACAACTGATTCGGCGCATGCTTCTTGATCCCGTCGTTCACGGCGTCGAAATACCGCCGCGCGAAAGCGTATTCGAAGGCGTCCAGGTCGGCCTGGGCCGTCTCGTTTTCGTCGGCCGGCGCGCGCAACGCATCCCAGTCTGCCGCCTGCACGCCCCACGCCGTATTGAGCTTGGCCACGGATGCATACTTCGCGCGCAGCCGCTCGACGAAGGCCATGCGGCACGGCTGGTCGGGGGGGCTGGCCAGGACGCCCCGGCGGATGGTCTCCCACCCGATCTCGTTGTCAAAGAAGTACCCGATGCACAGGGGATTCTCCGCGTATTTTGCGGCAACCTCCTCGCCGCAGCGGTCCACCGCGGCGGCAAAGCTCGGGTCGAACACGTCCTTCATGCGGCCCCAGTATCCGCGGGCGCCCTCGACTTCGCGGACCTCTCCCCAGGCACCGAGCGAAACCACGAACGGGATGGGGCTGTGCTCGAGCACGTCCTCCTGGGACCAGTTGGCGATGGTGTTGAACCCCCACGACGGGAGGCGCCGGTAGGTGAGTTCCCGCCAAGCCTCGGGCCAGTCGTCCCCGTATTTGCGCAGCAAGTTCCACCGATAGAACAGGCAGGTCCGACCCTTGCCGCCGATGCTCTCGGCCATGCTGTGCGCGCCGCTGACCTCGTTGTACAGAGGGGCGTGCCGGTCATCGTCCGGATCGGGCAGTGCCTCGAACCAGTTGTCGCGCCCCTCGACGAAGGTCTCGCCCCACGTGCCCACGCAGTCCATCCCGTTCGAGAAGAACAGATGCCCCTCGGGCGTGACCAGCCACCACTTTCCTTTGACCTTCGCCGTGCGAAACCACCCTGTGCCTTCGAGCTGCGGGCCCTCCGCCCAGCCGCCGTACCGGTCGCGTCCCTCGAGCGCCGGGGCGCGCTTGAGGCGCCGATCCTCCTTCCGCCGCCGGGTTCGCAGTCCCCTCTCCCGCTTGACTTTCCCGGGCCACTTGTCGTGCTTGTACTGCCCGAACTGATCGATGAAGGGCATGGGCACGAGGTCGGCCAGGGCCCCGCCTTCGCCAAACAGACGCACCTCTTCGAGGATGAGCGTTCGGGGCTCCGGCGGCCGCGGCAGGAACACTTGAAAGGCGGTGATGGCCGCCGTATCGAGCACCGGGCCGCTGCCCACGGGCCCGCGAATGGGCACGCCCCGCATGCCCCAGAGCTCCTGGGCGTCGCCCGTGTTGAACCGCACCTCGAGCGTGGCGCGTTGGCCGGGCGGCACGTTCGTGTTGCCGTTGTTGCAGTGGTTCG